>OFFC01000004.1_pt1 | contig 224178 bp, 164 predicted proteins | sample 1521271 | NCBI WGS metagenome assembly OFFC01 (sample SAMEA3504123, study PRJEB24116) | mouse gut metagenome | biome: mouse gut; feature: mouse-associated habitat; material: faeces | place: Denmark | collected 2011 | reverse complement strand
AACCAGGAATGACAGGACCAGAATCTGTAGTGTTACCATTACACCATAGCCCAATAACAGGTCGTTCCCGTTTTGCGGTTGCAAAGATACAAAGAATTTGATAATCCAAAACAATTTCGCGTATTTTTTTCTCTAAATTCTGCTAAGATGCCGTATGCCAAAGAAATATATACCTAAAAAAAATCAAAAATTAAAAGACTTTTCCTCTTTTAGGTGTTTCATACAAGAATTCAGCGTATATTTGCCAACTGTTTAATTTTAATAATAAGTAATGAACGAAACAAAGAAACTCATTCAACAAATAACTGAAGGTATACAAGATAAAAAAGGAAAAAATATAGTTATAGCAGATCTTTCTAAAATTGGCGATACTATCTGCAATTATCTCGTCATTTGCCAGGGAAACTCCCCAAGCCAGGTGACCGCTATTGTAGAATCCGTAAGAGAATTTACACGCAAAGGTGCCAACAGTAAACCATTTGCGATAGACGGATTGCGCAATGCTGAATGGGTAGCAATGGACTACTCGGACATACTGGTTCACGTTTTTCTGCCCGAAACGAGAGACTTCTACAACCTGGAGCATCTCTGGGCCGACGCCAAATTAACCAAAATACCTGATATTGATTAATAAGCCCTATGGACAATAATAATAACGCTAACAAAAAGCCCAATAAGGTCAATATGCCCAAGTTCAACCTGAACTGGTTGTATATGATCATAGCCATGATGCTTCTGGGCTTGTACCTGACCAACGAGAATAGTACAGGTACGAAGAACATATCTTATGACGAATTCCAGCAATATGTACGCAACGGCTATATGAGTAAAATCATCGGTTACGATGATAACTCAGTAGAAGCGTATATTAAGCCGCAATATGTGAAGAATGTATTCCAGGCAGACTCCAGCCGGGTAGGTAAGAATCCGATGATTACTACCGAAGCCCCCTCTCGCGAGAGTCTGGGAGACTTTCTGCAAAAAGAAAGAGACGAACAGCATTTCGACGGTTCCATCAATTACGAAAAGAAGCGGAACTACTTCGGCGTAGTGCTGTGGCAGATTCTACCTATTGCTTTCCTGATTGGTTTCTGGATTTTCATGTCACGCCGCCTGAGCGGTGGTGGCGGTGGCGGCGGTGGCGGCATATTCAATGTCGGTAAGTCACGCGCCCAACTGTTTGAAAAAGGAACTCCTGTTAAAGTTACTTTCAAGGATGTAGCAGGACTTGCCGAAGCCAAACAAGAGGTAGAAGAAATTGTAGAGTTCCTGAAAGAACCGCAGAAATATACAGACCTGGGTGGTAAGATTCCCAAAGGTGCGCTGCTTGTAGGCCCTCCAGGAACAGGTAAAACCCTGCTTGCCAAAGCTGTGGCAGGTGAAGCCAATGTACCGTTCTTCTCACTGGCCGGCTCTGACTTCGTAGAAATGTTTGTCGGTGTAGGTGCATCCCGTGTGCGCGACTTGTTCCGCCAAGCAAAGGAAAAAGCACCCTGTATCGTGTTTATCGATGAAATTGATGCCGTAGGACGTGCCCGTGCCAAAGCTGCCGCAATGGGTGGTAACGACGAACGCGAAAACACTTTGAACCAGTTATTAACTGAAATGGACGGTTTCGGTTCCAACAGTGGTGTAATCATTCTGGCTGCTACCAACCGTGTAGACGTACTGGACAAGGCTTTGCTGCGTGCCGGACGTTTTGACCGTCAGATACATGTAGACCTCCCCGACCTCAACGAACGTAAAGAAGTATTCGGTGTACACTTGCGTCCTATCAAAATAGATAATACGGTAGACGTAGACTTGTTGGCACGCCAGACTCCGGGTTTCTCCGGTGCTGATATCGCCAATGTCTGCAACGAAGCAGCACTTATCGCTGCCCGTCATGGCAAGAAATTCGTAGGTAAGCAAGATTTCCTCGATGCCGTAGACCGTATCGTAGGTGGGTTGGAAAAGAAAACGAAAATTACCACTGAGGCAGAACGCCGTTCCATTGCTATCCATGAGGCGGGACATGCTTCCATCTCCTGGTTATTGGAATATGCCAACCCACTGATCAAGGTGACCATCGTTCCGCGTGGCCGTGCACTGGGTGCCGCCTGGTATCTGCCCGAAGAGCGCCAGATCACTACCAAAGAGCAAATGCTCGACGAAATGTGTGCCACACTGGGTGGTCGTGCTGCCGAGGATTTATTCCTGGGACGTATCTCAACCGGTGCCATGAACGACTTGGAACGTGTGACGAAGCAGGCTTTCGGCATGATTGCCTACCTCGGTATGAGTGAGAAATTGCCTAACCTTTGTTATTACAATAACGAAGAATATTCTTTCAATCGCCCGTACAGTGAAAAGACTGCCGAACTGATTGACGAGGAAGTTAAGAACATGGTGAACGAACAGTACGAGCGTGCGAAGAAGATACTCTCCGATCATAAGGACGGACACCAGAGACTGTCACAGTTACTGATAGACAGAGAAGTGATCTTTGCAGAAGATGTGGAAGAAATCTTTGGAAAACGTCCCTGGGCTTCCCGTTCGGAGGAGATCAGTGCCAATAAGATTTCAGAAGACCTGAAGAAAGCGGAAGAAGCAGCTGCAAAAGAAGCCGCGAAGAGCGAAAAAGAAGTAAAAGCGGAAGAGGAAAACAATGTTGAAAGCGGAAATGAAACCGGTAATACCAAGGTTTCCGCAGAAGGAACCAAAGTTTCTGTAGAGCGACCCGGACCCGCAAAAGAATAAAGAACTAAAAAACGGAATTACCGTGAAAAGCAATTTCTTACAACGCGCCATCACAGGTGTGTTATTCGTAGTAGTATTGGTGGGCTGTATCCTATACAGCCCCCTTTCATTCGGTATCCTGTTCACCATTATCGGTGCACTGAGCGTACACGAATTTGGGCACTTGATAAACCAAAGCGGTGAAGTACAAATCAATAAGACGATCACCGCCCTTGGAGGCGCTTATCTCTTCCTGGCCGTAATGGGTTTCTGCCAGTCAACCATCGGAGCGCAGGTATTTCTGCCTTATCTGGCTTTACTGCTCTATCTGATGATTACAGAACTTTATCTGAAAAAGAAGAATCCTATCGGCAATTGGGCTTTTTCTACGCTGAGCCAGCTATACGTGGCACTCCCGTTTGCATTGCTCAATGTATTAGCTTTCCAGTATAGCCCTACAGAAAGCAGTGTGACCTATAACCCTATCCTGCCGCTTTCCATCTTCGTATTTATATGGTTGAGCGATACAGGTGCTTACTGTGTAGGTTCCCTGATTGGCAAGCATCGTCTGTTCGAACGCATTTCCCCTAAGAAATCCTGGGAAGGAAGCATCGGTGGCGGTGTATTCTCTATAGCCTCTTCATTTGTATTTGCACATTACTTCCCATTCATGCCTATTTGGCAATGGGCAGGACTGGCATTGATCGTTGTTATATTCGGCACATGGGGAGATCTAACAGAATCACTGATGAAACGCCAGTTAGGTATTAAAGACTCGGGACATATCCTGCCCGGACACGGAGGAATGCTCGACCGCTTCGACAGCGCTTTACTGGCAATCCCCGCGGCAGTGGTCTACCTCTATGTATTGACCTTGTTATAAAATAAAAAAAGCCGGAGGAATTCACATTCACCCGGCTTCACACAAAACACTTTACTCTACTTCAATTGCATCTTCGAGAAATCTAAGTTCGAAGCTTCTTCAGCATTATTTGATTGTTTTTCAAATACTATTTCTACTTCTTTATTCACTTCCGAATTAAGTTTCAGCTTGATACCCTTCATCTCAGGAGTCAATACTTCTTTCAGATTGAAAGAAACTAATCCGGCGGCACGGCGTCCACTTACATCACCGTAGTTATTATAACGAAGTTCAAGATGGAGATATCCGTCATCTTCACTCACAGCATCTGCTGTAGCTTCAGCAGGTTGCACCAGACTGATACGATGTTTCGTATCAGGATCCTTCGGCAAGTTCTGCATAAAGACAATGTTCATATAACCACCACTGACCGTCAGGTCTCCCTTATAAATCAGTACCGGATCATTACCATATTCTTCCTCATTCTCAGCAGTCAACGGTTCCACTACTTTCGTCAGGGCATGCTCAAGACGCAAGATCTTCACAGCATGGTCATATCCTTCATAATTATCATAAATAGGATTGAACACCGTAACCACACGTTGTCCGTCTACCGGCTGATACCAGCCCATATCCGTATTGATAGGCCAAAGTGTTCCCCAAGTATCACTCTCCATATAGAAAGCATTCCCCTTTACACGTATAGTAGCCCAGTTCGGATAAGAAAAGTCCCCGATTGAGTATCCGCCGTCGAGATCATCGCACGATTGCAAGGCAGGTAGCACCGCCAGGCACATCATCATAAATAACCAATGTAATTTCTTCATAATTAAAGTCCTCTTGTTTGTTACCGTAATAATTGTTTAGTTCATAAATATCGCATGTTCTGACTATAAAATACGAAAGCCGGGCTATTACTGCACCGGCTTTATCACTTTTAACAATTTTATGGTCTTTTGAAGCCAAAGAGGTTTCATTATGTAAGAAGAATCACTTTCGTAGCAAGCGTACCATCTCTTGTGCCGCCCGCTTCGGAGCACCTGCATCACCCAAGCGTGCCGCCATGTATTCATATCCATCAAGCATTCGCTGCCGATAATCTTTATCATATAGAATACGTTCCAGTTCGGCACGTGCTTGTTCAACTGTCATTGTATCAGCTACCAGTTCCTTCACTACTTCACGGTTCGCAATCAGATTTACCAGCGAAATGTACTTCACCGTCAGTATATGGCGGCGCAGGAAAGAGACGACTTTCCCTATCGGCGTATGATAACAAACAGCTTGCGGCACCCGAAATAAAGCAGCCTCCAATGTAGCAGTCCCCGAAGTCACTAACGCCGCCTCAGCTTGTTGTAGCAGGCGGTAGGTCTGACTGAAAAGGATATTCACCTTCGCATCACCTATATATTCGTGATAATAATCGGGAGAAATACCGGGTGCACCAGCCAAAACCAACTGGTATTCCGGAAAAGCAGAAGCTGCCCGAAGCATATCGGGCAGATTATCCTTTATTTCCTGCTTCCGGCTACCTGCCAGCAAAGCAATGATCGGCTTAGAATTCAAGTTGTTTTCACGAACAAAGTCATCAAAGGTTTCAGGGTGCTCTGCACGGAAGAGGGTCACTTCATCTACCGTAGGATTACCTACATAATGTATCGGGTAGTGATGTTTGTCTTCAAAGAATTCCACCTCGAACGGCAGAATAGAAAACAATTCATCCACATCCCGCTTGATATTCTTGATGCGGTATTCTTTCCAGGCCCATATCTTCGGAGAGATATAGTAATAGACAGGGATATGTGTCTTCGCCCTCAAGAACTTGGCTATACTCAGGTTGAAACCGGGGTAATCCACCAATATCACCACATCGGGCTGCCAAGCAACGATATCTTCCTTGCATCGCTTCATATTGGCAAAGATGGTACGCAGGTGCAGCAACACAGGGATAAATCCCATATATGCCAACTCCTTATAATGTTTCACCATCGTTCCGCCAACCGCAGCCATCAGGTCTCCCCCGAAGAAGCGGAATTCCGCCTGTGGGTCTTCTACCTTCAAAGCAGCCATCAGGTGAGACGCGTGCAGGTCACCGGAAGCTTCACCGACAATCAAGTAATACTTCATAAAATTAAAATTTTATGAAGTTGAGAGTTGAGAGTTGAGAATTGAGAGTTACTATGCAGCGTCATAGTACAACTAACTCTCAATTCTCAACTCTCAATTCTCAACTTCTCTAAAACCAAGATTGTAACTCATCAATAAGATTGTAAGCCGTAACATCCACCGTAGTTGGAGTGATGGCTACATAGCCGTTATCGAGTGCCCAATGGTCGTTCTTCTCATTATCGGGGTCCGTATTCTGGAATTCACCGGTCAGCCAATAATAATGAGTATCGCCACGATGTGCAAAGTTTTCCCATTCATTCGTCCATTGTCCTTTGGATTGCTCACATACTTTGACACCTTTCAGCTCTTTTACATTCGGGAAGTTCACATTGAGACAAGTCAACGGCGGCAGTCCTTTTTCCAGAACCTGACGGGCAATCTCGCGGATATAAGGGCCCGAAGGTTCAAAATCAGGGTTCGGATCGTGACAGCAAAGAGAGTAACCGATAGAGGGAACTCCTTTGAGGCAACCTTCAATTACCACTCCCATCGTACCGGAATAGTGTACATTCACGGCAGAATTATCTCCATGATTGATACCGCCGACTACCAAATCCGGTTTGCGGTCGAGTACTGTATGGAAGGCAAGCTTCACACAGTCTACCGGAGAACCGGAACATTTGTAAATCGTAAGTCCTACGTCTTTACGTACCAACTGATAATGAATAGGTTCGGTCACTGTCAGCGCACTTGCATTGCCCGAACGCGGTGCATCCGGCGCCATTACTACGATTTCTCCCAACGGACGGAGAAACTTTATCAACTCACTAATACCTTTCGCAATGACTCCATCGTCATTGGATATTAATATCAAAGGTCTCTGATTTTCCATATTTATCCTAATTTTCAGTGCAAAAGTAGGCAAAAATAAAGAAAGCACCTAATACAATAATAACCATTTCCAAAACGGGACCACTCGTATCTTACAACCATCTTGAATAATAGTACGTTCCTCATTATAAGTAACCAGCCATGCTTGCAGGTTCGGAAAAACATTCCGCAATTTAACAAGAGCAGTAGTCTCCCTATCCAATGTCTTCATATCAGAGATATCATACGAAACCTGCACCGCTAATTCCTCAGAAGGAATGTAGAAATCAACATCCACATTTTGGCTATAATAGTACAACTGCTCTTCATACCGTTTATAGAGTGTTATTGCCACCAAATTTTCTAATAAACGCGCATTCCCATTCACTAAAAACAAGTTCAGTATACCATTGTCTATGAAGTAGTATTTCTTCAAGGACTCTTTCTCACTCAGAGCAGAAGCATAGTTGGACACACTGAATATGAGCCAAGAGGCCACAAGATATTTCAAGTATTCAACAGTAGTGGAAACACTTATTTTACTTCCCGAAGCAGAGGTTATATTTGCGATCCGGTTATAGGACACCGGATGCATCACACTCTCAGTCAGTTTCTTAATCATCAACTTTAGCGCGTCATCATTTCTAATGCTATAACGAGTAACAATATCGCCAAAAAAGATCTTTTGATACAAACTGGAAAGCCAAGGACGCTTATTCCGGATATCGATTATTTCCGGTAATCCCCCATACCTGAAGTATTCTTCACCCAACTGCACAACTTTATTTTTTATGCTATTGAATTCCCAATTCCGAGGGAGGGATACTCCATTGACTGCCAGATATTCTGAAAAAGAATAAGGATATACTTCATAAATAAGGAAACGTCCTCCTAACGTAGTGGCAATTTCACTACTCAGCATTTCAGCGTTACTGCCGGACACATACACAGAATGCCTGGTATCGGCCAATCGACGAACAAAATTTTGCCAACCAGCAACGACTTGCACTTCATCTAAAAAGAGGATCGGTTCCCTATCATACATTTCACGATACGCTTCCAATATTTCGTTCAAGTCCTTGGTTTCCGTACCAATAAAGCGTTCATCCTCAAAGTTAACAAACAGGATTTGTTCTATAGAAATTCCGGATTGAAGCTTTTCCTGAATAAGTTGATATAATAAATAGGACTTTCCGGCACGCCGTAATCCTACAAATACATAATTCCCATTGGCTTCCAGTTCAACCGGACGTTTCATCACCTGCACCATAGAAACGAATTGTTGATATTCAGCTATCAACGCTTTCAACTCCTGCTTTTCCATACCGTTATAACACTTTGCTTTTAGTATCACAAAGTTAGTGTTTTATTCGATATATCGAATAAAAACAATGTAATATTGTTCGATATATCGAATAAGACAATGAGAGGCAAGCTATAAAAGCCCGTTTCCACATGAATGTAAATTATGTAATCAAGCTATGGGAGGTGCGCATAGATAATGTGAAAGACAGTGTATAAACAATCTCAGAAATGCAGATTGTCAATCAGCCATTATCCAAACCGGATTTCCTAAAGGAATAAACTCTTTTGCAGAACGAGTGTCGACCTCTTCAGGATATACAAAATTATCATTCCTAATGAAATCTGAAATACCAAACTCCTTGCCGGACAATTTCATTATACGACTGACAATACTCCAACGGCTCTGCACATTAAAATAAGGGATATTGTTATTCATACAACTGTTTTCTTCCGAACGCCAAACGCCATATTGATATTCATATCCACCTTCGTAGGCTCCGACTTTACTATATTTCTCCATTCCTATAAAGTCTTTCCACAAAACGGCAGAAGTATCATCCGTAAAGTCCAAGTTCATCTGATACCCCAGCTTTTGCCATTTCTTCAAGTCCTGCTTTCTTGATTCCGGCATAGCTTTCTGATAATAAACATATTCATCGCACAAAAAACCGAAGCCATGACCGCCCGCTTCATGGTGTATCAATCCCTCAAAATCATTCGGAGAAGGTTTATCACTCATAGGACAGAGTGCTATTGAATTGCCATCTGAATACAGATAAGTAGTACCGGCATACTTTGCACTGTTCAGCACAACAATCACCGTCAGTGGCTTGCCTGCAGGGAGTCCTTTTACTTTACGGGCATATTCGAACACCAAATCATCATTGCAAACAATCTCTGTACCGGTGCCAAAGGCTGTACCGAACTTATTGTTTGTCTTTTTCCAACTGTCCTTCTCACCAACTCCCTCTTCCCTCGATTCAGCAAACACTGCATAAACATTGAAATAATTACGGTAGGACTTATAAGGTTCTATAGAAAAGAAATAATCAGCGGCGGCACAAGCAGCTTGATAATATTTCCCATTATAATTTAAGTCTTTAGAAGCAAAGCCATCGCACATAATTACAAGATTTAGGTCACTATATATCGCTTGCTGAAGTTGTTCAATCTCACCATCTTTATATTTTTCACTCTTTCCCGCTTGACATATACATAATGTATCCGCTAAACCATAATAGTCATTACAGATTATAATGTCTCCAAAGCGTTGATTTAGAGAAGGATTTTCTCCGACTCTAAAAGATAGTTTAGTAGTGCCAAGGTCATTTATGGAAATACTGTTACCTACTTGAAAATCCGGTGTTTGTGATAGCCACATATCTGCATTATTCAAGTACACTACTTCAAAACCAATATTCTTATCTATTTCAACAGAGAAGCTATTTTCTTCAGCGTTCATGAACAGCAATTTCTCACCAACAAAAGCGAGCCGTTCTTTGGCTGTTTGGACGACATAAAGGGTATCTGCCTTCCATGCTGTAGAAAATATGATATCACAAGATCGAGTTTTCTTTGTATCGTTACATCCTGCTATAATTGATAAGTTTGTATCAGACTTAAAATCAATCGACAGCCAAGATGGAACAGAAGATGAAATATACCATATATTATCAGCCTCCACACTAATGTCCCGTATTCCTCCATTCCAATCATATTTCAAGGTGACATCCGATAACTTGAAAGACATAATGGGCTCCTCTTTGTCGGCACAAGCAATAAATAAAACTATATATAATAGCAAAACAACATTCCTTCTCATAATATATAGAATAAAAAAGGATGAATCAAAAGTCATTAATGGAACAATGGCTTTGAAACATCCTTTTTGTTAAATAGAAAAAAGTTACTGTCTTGACAATACCCAATAGCCGGTACCTAAGTCATCACGTAACATTAATACATCTCCTGTCAGTGTATAAGTCCAAGTAAAGATAGCACTGTCTATATTTGCCCTAATCGTACCAGCACCATCATTCTCACTTTGAGTATATTTAAAATTTTCTGTTTTAGTCATCGAGTTGCCGTTTTCCACCAAGACAAGCGTTCTTGAACCTGTACCATTTTTGTTAAAGCGATAAGTCATCGACCCTCCGTTATCGGTATGAATCCATGTACCTATAATCCCTGTTTCCTCCTCTATCTGTTCAACAGGATCGTCATCATCACCGCAACTTACCATACACACACTCAAAGCCACCATCATCAGCAGCATTGACAAATACTTCATTGTTTTCATACTTTTTTCTAATTTAAAGATTCGTTATAAAATTCAAAGTTTGATACAAAAGTAAACGTTCAACGCTAACATATATTAAAAATCTGTCCCCAATCTGTTTACATGTAAACCAATTGGGGACAGCGCAATGTATGAATATCCCAAAGATATACCTTTCTCTATTTCTTTCCTATTTCTTGCGTTTCACAAGCTCATCCGAATAGAAACTAAAGAAATCAAAATCCAGAATAGTTGACAGCTTCATGAGCACTTCAGTATCTATTGAATACCTCTCAAACATTTTATAAATGTTTGTGCGGCTACAAGACAAGTGCCTCGCCAGCCAAACGACTGTCAAATGTCGTTCTTCCATCTTCTGTTTTATAAGCTTTCCAATATGTATCATAGCCTGTACCATTATTATATCCACCGCCATATCCATTAGGAGATACACGAGACGCGGCAAGAGGCAAAATTAAAAAGTTAGGCATAATCCAATACCTTTACCTGTTGTAGTAAAACTTAATAATTGAGTTTTGCGATTGTAATTCTTTACTATTTTTTTCACTTGATTAGTTGTTAGGCGATACAAAACTATGCCAGAAATAGCACCCATTGCTGCTATTCCTCCTCCAATAGGTACACCGTCACCTCGAGATGAACTATCACCAATAGCCATAAAAGTGCCAACCACAGCAATGCCTGTCAATAGGCCTCCCCATACACAAGTTTTGCTAATGTTTTTCATTCTTTTTGCTTTCTTATATTGAAAATATAACTCCGGAGTATCTGCAAAAACCATCTGAGCCCCCTCTTTATCCAACTTATCCGTACCTAAATACAGATTACATCCTTTCGCATATATTCTATCTCCCGAATTCATCCTGCCTTCGGCAACAGAACCAACTACCTTCTTGTCCGTATTTCCATGAAAAAAATCATTCAAAGTCCGACCTATCCTGACAAACGCCTGCTGGATAGCCTTCCCAGTCACCGTCTGTTTAAAATCACCGGCACCACCGTTCAGTTCTCCACCACCCAATGCACCATATTCCAAAGACAATTGAGACTTGCCTTGCGCCTTTCCGCTACCGGAGCACATGAATACGATTTCACCCGTCTGCAAGTCAACCACACGGACAGAGATGTTGACCAAGGCCTTTAGTGTAGCGACACTGGCATTGGAAGCATAGGCCGCACCGATATTTGTACCCGTCAGCCCCTGCACGGCACCCATTACAGAAGCCAAAGGAATACCCGTCCGCACGTTTGCCACATCCGGCTTCTGCATCGTCGTCTGCAGAATATAACGGGCACCTATTCCTTTGCCACGCTGAATGGTAGTACTGCCATCCAGCACCTCTCCCGCCAGATTGATTTCGTCTATCTGTGCATTCAACACACTTCTATCAAGCAAGCGTACCTTGTCACACAGCAACATCTGCTCCATAAGCATATCTGCCACATAGCCCCCAAAGTGTCCGCTGTTCACTACGTCATTGACCTGCGCCTGCGCCACGACAACAGCAACCTTATCCGAAGCCGGAACAACCGTTCTACTCCTACCCTCATTCACAAAGCTTTGGGTCATAATCTCATTGACAGAAGAAGAGGGTACTTGCCTTGAATTATAAGAAGAATCATTCTGCACACCGACAAGTCTCACTTCCATTCCTTCCTTCAACCTTTGAAGCAAAGACTCGTCATAGGGACGAGCCACTGAATATTCGGAGAAGGTCTCTCCTATTTCCAAAGAACCAATCTGTTCATCCCCTTTTTTTATACGTTTGCCGGTTACGGGATGTGTCATGTAGCCACCGCTAACAGATACATCAATCCGGTCACCAACCTTCACTTGAACATTAGTCAAATCTACATACACCTGCCCATTTTCTACACTAATAATATAGCCTTTTGTCGTTTGCCCCATTGTGAATGAAGAAGAGAAAATAAAGAACGACAAAAGCAACAAAGCTTTTATTTTCATATTCTTAATTTTTTGCGCCTTGGTTCCTGGGGGCGGTGAAGTATTTCGATTTCCAGCTGTTTGACGAGAAAAGTACAGATACAAGAAAGGCGTGAAACCTAACTTTATCAAAACTCGAGGCTCTGGACTGCCCACTATAGTAATAAAGTTAAGCCCACGCCGATACGACGCGGGCGTTACAACCTTATATTCTTACTATAGTAGGGAATTGTCCAGATTCCGAGTATTTAAGAATAAAAGCTAACGCTCTCTTATATGTATGTCTCTATAAATAAATTCTATTCCATTGGCGTATTATTTTAAAAAATTCGCATCAAAGATACAAACTATTTTAATTACTTTCAAATAAAGATACAATAAAAGCCCATTGGTGGAATTAGAGGCTGTTCGGCATCCTGTCAGAGCCGTATCAAAGAAGGTTCAAATCCCTATTTGCTCCGTACCATCTCCGGATAGAGGTACTTCTAACCGAATTTGCTACGGAGTTGGTACGCCCCAGATACTGCCCAACCCCGGCCTTGGTCCCTATTCGGGCACAGGAAGGAAGCCATTATTCCGCCAACGGATTCTTACCACTAAATGATAATTAAAGCCTCTCCCCGACCCTCTTCCGCAGGGAAGGGAGGAAGGGAAGCCGGAGACTCTCGGCCCGCAGGTTCTCTTTGGCTTTCACCTCTATCAGGAATAGCACTTCCCTGATATTGCAACAGGAGCTTTTACTGAGATGATGAAAGGTGCAAAATTACTGCCCTATTGGAAAAATATTTTTTCCTAACTGGGAAAAAAAAGCATGCAAACTTGCAAGTTTCTTATCGAGGTGCATATTTGCCGGTTGAGCCGGATGGGCAACTGTCAGCTACGGCAACGACCCATTATTCTATAATATCAATTTCTTTCTCTCCGGATATGAATAGAACACAAATTACACGAATTACACAAATAAGGGTCTGCACTACAATCAGCTATTACTAAGTTGTTTTTCTCCAGTTGGGAAAATAAATAAGAAAAAAAATAGTTACACATAATACATCCGTCCCACCCTTTGCTAAAAGGGCTTCGGATTTTTACTAAATTCACGACTGAAAATTAGTAAAAATCTACCGGAAAATTAGTAAAAATCCGATAAGGTTTTAGTAAACAACAGTCACCCCGTCCAGAAAGGCTTCTAACGGCACTTTTAGTTATACTTAAAAATAACTTGGTACATAATCTTTCTGGGGAGTTATAGGAGTTAAAGCCAACAGTTCGCATTGCGCTTTCCGCTGTTATAAATAAGAGTATCGGCTTTAACTCCTATAACTCCCTAGAAAAATTTATCATTTTTGTACCAACTTATTTTTTAAGCGTTACCATCTTTTAAGTAATCATGCGAATCAGGATTTAAATTATATTCATTTTTTCGGGTTTTGAATCAAACAAAGCCTCTCTACCTTATCCATTACAGACTCTTTCTTCCGTTTCCAACCAGAGAACATTGGTTTACAAATCTTAATCTTCTGCAAGCGAGACAAAAAAGGTGTTTCATTTCAAGATAATTACGTATATTTGCGAGCTAAACAAGAGAACGAAAAGCGCCGGAACGAGTCGGAATGAAATAAAACGACCCGGAGTTATTAACAAAAAGGGCGACTTATCAACAGATTTTGCAATCTTTTTCTTTTTTAGTAGGCGCAATACGGAATTATCACTTATTTCGCTGCCAATAAACACTAAGATTATGGGAAAAATTATTGCTTTGGCAAATCAAAAAGGCGGTGTAGGGAAGACTACGACTACGATTAATCTCGCAGCTTCACTCGCTACTCTGGAAAAGAAAGTGCTCGTTGTGGACGCAGACCCGCAGGCAAATGCCTCTTCCGGTTTAGGTGTCGACATCAAGCAGGCGGAATGTACTATATACGAATGCATTATCGACCGGGCCGATGTTCGCGAAGCTATCCACGACACGGAGATTGAGACACTGAAAGTGATATCCTCACACATAAACTTGGTGGGCGCCGAGATAGAAATGCTCAATCTGAAAAACAGGGAAAAGATACTGAAAGAAGTGCTCGCCCCACTGAAGGAAGAGTTTGATTATATCTTGATAGACTGCTCGCCCTCTTTGGGACTGATTACCATCAATGCACTGACGGCAGCCGACTCTGTGATTATCCCCGTACAAGCGGAATACTTTGCATTGGAAGGTATCAGCAAATTATTGAACACCATCAAAATTATCAAGTCTAAACTGAATCCGGCACTTGAAATTGAAGGTTTCCTATTGACCATGTACGACTCGCGTCTGCGCCAGGCCAACCAGATTTACGACGAAGTAAAACGCCACTTTCAGGAATTGGTATTCAACACCGTCGTGCAACGTAACGTCAAGCTGAGCGAAGCTCCCAGCTATGGTCTGCCTACTATCTTATATGATGCAGACTCTACAGGAGCCAAGAATCATATGGCACTTGCCAAAGAACTGATCAGCCGCAATAATTAATTCAAAACGAAGAACCATGGCACAAAAAAGAAATGCATTAGGACGCGGGCTGGACGCCCTGCTTTCAATGGACGAAGTGCAGACCGAAGGCTCTTCTTCCATCAACGAAATAGAGTTGTCGAAGATTGTCGTCAACCCGAACCAGCCCCGTCATGAATTTGACGAGACAGCGCTTCAGGAACTTGCCGACTCAATCTCTGAAATAGGTATCATTCAGCCCATTACCCTACGCAAGCTGTCGGACGATGAATATCAGATCATCGCAGGCGAACGCCGCTTCCGTGCTTCACAACTCGCCGGACTGAAAAGTATTCCCGCCTATATCCGTACTGCCGATGACGAGAACGTCATGGAAATGGCGCTTATCGAGAATATACAACGCGAAGACTTGAACTCTGTGGAAATTGCCCTTGCCTACCAGCATCTGCTGGAACAATACGGGCTTACACAGGAACGCCTTAGCGAACGTGTCGGTAAAAAGCGTACAACAATTGCCAACTACCTGCGTCTGTTGAAACTGCCCGCCCCCATTCAGATGGCGTTGCAGAACAAGCAGATAGACATGGGACATGCCCGCGCGCTTGTAACACTGGGCGATCCGAAGTTGCAAGTGAAGATATTCGAAGAAATCATCGAGCACGGATATTCCGTACGTAAGGTGGAAGAAATAGTAAAATCCCTGAGCGAAGGCGAAGCCGTGAAAAGCGGCGGACGAAAAATAGCTCCCAAACGAGGAAAACTGCCGGAAGAATTCAACATGCTGAAACAACAGTTATCAGGCTTCTTTAGCACCAAAGTGCAGTTGACCTGTTCGGAGAAAGGAAAAGGTAAAATCAGTATCCCGTTCAATAACGAAGAAGAATTGGAACGTATTATCGGCATACTCGATACTCTTAAAAAATAAATGACGAAAGGAACAAGAACATATCAATGGTGTATCGCCCTGCTGCTTTGCTTCGTGCAGACGGCAGGGATTGCTATGTATGGGCAGAACCGTCCGCGTGCCGCTGCCAAACGGCAACAATTGGAGCATGCAGACTCACTGAAAAGACTGCCGCAAGTAGCTCCGGACAGCCTGAATGCACAAACAGAATCTGCCCTGCAACGGGTTTCGGCTGCTGACAGCCTTGCCATAGCCGACAGCATTGCTGCCGAAAACAAAAAGCGTCTGCTGGAAATGACTTCCAGTACTACCCCACAAGTGTCTCCTACACCAACAGACAGTATAAACGGGGCACTTAACAAGAAAGTATTTATCCCCAACCCGACCAAGGCAACATGGCTCGCCCTGGTTATCCCCGGTGGCGGACAAATCTATAACCGTAAATACTGGAAGTTACCTATTATATATGGTGGATTTGCTGGATGTGCTTATGCGCTAACCTGGAACAACAAGATGTATAAAGACTACATGCAAGCCTATAAAGATGCCGCTCTTGGCAACTGGGAAGCCAACAGTATTCATGATCTTTTGCCACCCGGATATTTGGACAGAACCCCCAAAACGCAGATAACAGAAACCCTCCGAAAGCGAAAGGATACGTACAGGCGCTATCGTGACCTGAGTATTTTTGCTTTCATCGGCGTTTACCTGATATCAGTTATTGATGCCTATGTAGATGCGGAACTGTCTAATTTCGATATAACCCCCGACCTAAGTATGCGGGTAGAACCTGCCGTAATCAACAGCCAATACAGTATAGGCAGCTCCAACAAATCTGTCGGAGTGCAATGTAGTTTCCGTTTTTAATGAATTAAGCTATACCAAAGAATAATCACACATGAAGAATAAATCTGTAAATATGAAGAAGTTTATCGCTACTCCGTTTCTGTTTTGTCTATCACTTTTCGCCTTCCAGGCGCAAGCTCAGGAAAGTGTAGAAGTAGTGATCCGTGACAACGGAACAGAACGTCAGGAAAGCATTGAACTCCCCCAAAGTATGACTTATCCGCTGGACAGTCTGCTCAATGACTGGAAAGCCAAAAATTACATTGATTTAGGTAAAGATTGCAGTACCTCCACAGAGAACCCACTCTTTAGTGACTCTGTTTATATCGACCGCCTCAGCCGCATTCCTGCTGTAATGGAAATGCCTTATAATGAGATTGTACGTAAATTCATCGACATGTACACAGGACGTTTACGTAATAACGTATCATTCATGTTGAGCGCCTGCAACTTTTATATGCCCATCTTCGAAGAAGCACTCGATGCCTATGGATTACCGCTCGAACTCAGATACTTGCCTATCATTGAATCTGCGCTGAACCCTTCTGCCAGATCCCGTGTAGGCGCTTCCGGTTTGTGGCAGTTCATGCTGGCTACCGGAAAGATGTACGGATTGGAAAGCAACAGTCTTATCGACGAACGTTGTGATCCTATCAAGGCCACGTGGGCAGCCGCCCGCTACTTGAAAGACCTGTACGCCATTTATCAAGACTGGAATCTGGTGATCGCTGCTTACAATTGCGGACCAGGCACTATAAACAAAGCAATCCGCCGTGCCGGAGGTAAAACTGATTATTGGGAAATCTATAATTTCCTGCCCAAAGAGACCCGCGGGTATGTGCCTGCGTTCATTGCCGCCAATTATGTGATGACTTACTATTGCAAGCACAACATCTGTCCCATGGAAACTAATATCCCCGATGCTACAGATACTATACAAGTAACAAAAAACTTACATTTCGAACAGCTTGCCGATATTTGTGGCGTTAGCATGGAAGAAATCAAAAGCCTTAATCCTCAGTATAAGAAGAATATAATTCCCGGTGACAGCAAGACGCAAACTCTTCGTCTGCCTATGAATTACATCAGTACATTTATCGACAGCCAGGATACTATCTACGCCCACCGTGCGAATGAATTATTCAAAAACCGCAGAACCGTAGCCATCTCCGAACCCCGTTCTACAGCAAGACGCGCTACAACCGGCAGTGGAAATCTGACTTATCATAAAATACGAAATGGCGAAACATTGGGTACTATTGCACGCCGCTATGGAGTCACCGTAAAACAACTTCAAAGTTGGAATGGGCTGCATAACACCAAGATTTCCGCCGGAAAGCAATTGAAGATATATAAATAAGAGCACAAACGCTTGCACGGTGTTGAAATTTGCTTATTTTTGCAGCAATAGAAGAAAGGAGACAGGGATATGGAAGAGAATGTGAGCCAGAAAGATAAAGAAAAAGTCGAAGAGGAAATGATTGAACAGGCTTTCCAGCAACTGTTAAACGACTATTTGGCAACCAAGCACCGTAAGCGCATTGAAATTATAACAAAGGCATTCAACTTTGCCAACCAGGCACATAAAGGTATCAAACGCCGCTCAGGCGAGCCCTACATTATGCATCCCCTGGCTGTGGCACAGATTGTTTGCACCGAAATAGGTCTGGGGTCTACATCCATTTGTGCAGCATTACTACACGATGTGGTAGAAGATACAGACTATACTGTAGAGGATATAGAGAATATATTCGGTCCGAAAATCGCCCAGATTGTAGATGGACTGACCAAAATATCCGGTGGTATCTTCGGTGACCGGGCTTCGGCACAGGCAGAGAACTTCAAAAAGTTGCTATTGACGATGTCCGATGATATACGTGTGATCCTTATCAAGATAGCGGACCGTCTGCATAATATGCGTACGCTGGGTTCCATGCTTCCCAACAAGCAATTCAAAATTGCAGGTGAAACTTTATATATATATGCTCCCCTCGCCAACCGCTTAGGACTTTATAAGATAAAGACCGAACTGGAAAACCTGAGTTTCAGGTACGAACACCCTGAGGAATATCAAGAAATAGAAAACAAGCTGGCAGCTACGGCTACCGAACGCGATAAAGTATTCAAAGAGTTCACTGCTCCGATACGCGCACAGATGGACAAAATGGGACTGAAGTATCGCATCCTGGCACGCGTCAAATCCATTTATTCCATATGGAACAAAATGCAGACCAAGCATGTACCATTCGAAGAAATCTATGACTTGCTTGCCGTACGTATTATTTTTGAACCACGTAACGCGGACGAAGAGTTAAATGACTGTTTCGATATCTACGTCTCTATTTCTAAAATATACAAGCCCCACCCCGATCGCTTGCGCGACTGGGTGAGCCACCCCAAAGCAAACGGCTATCAAGCTCTACACGTTACCCTCATGGGCAACAATGGACAGTGGATCGAAGTACAAATCCGTAGCGAGCGCATGAATGACGTAGCCGAACAGGGTTTTGCCGCACATTGGAAATACAAAGAAGGTGGTGGTAGCGAGGATGAGGGCGAGCTGGATAAATGGCTACGTACCATCAAGGAAATTCTTGATGATCCGCAGCCGGATGCCATTGATTTCCTCGACACTATCAAATTGAACCTGTTTGCATCGGAAATTTTTGTATTCACCCCTAAAGGTGAAATCAAGACCATGCCACAGAACTCTACCGCACTGGATTTTGCATTTTCCCTGCATACAGATATAGGTAGCCATTGTATCGGCGCAAAAGTAAACCATAAACTTGTACCACTCAGCCATAAATTGCAAAGTGGTGACCAGGTGGAAGTTCTGACATCCAAATCACAACGGGTACAGCCGGAATGGGAAGTATTTGCCACTACAGCCCGTGCCCGCGCAAAGATAGCTGCCATCCTGCGCAAAGAACAAAGAACAAACCAGAAAGAAGGTGAAACCCTTCTAAACGAATTCTTCAAAAAAGAAGAACTCCGATTGGATGACATGCTGGTTGACAAACTTGTGAAAGCTCATAACATGAAGAACAGGGATGAGCTGCTCATAGCTATCGGCAATGGAAAAATCGTCTTAGGTGATCTGGATAAAAATGCTTTAAAAGAAAAACAAGGAACCAACTGGAAGAAGTTCCTCACATTTTCATTCGGTAGCAATAAGGACAGCAAAGAACCTGTTGAAGAAAAGATACCGCAGGAAAAGGAGAAGATCAATACTAAGCAAATTCTGAAACTGACGGAAGAGAATATCCAAAAAAATTACATCATGGCAGAATGTTGTCACCCTATTCCGGGTGATGATGTATTGGGATATATCGACGAAAACGACCGGATTATTATCCATAAACGCCAGTGCCCTGTCGCTGCAAGACTGAAGAGTAGCTACGGCAACCGTATCCTTGCCACGCAATGGGATACACACAAAGAGCTATCTTTCCTGGTGAATATCTATATCAAAGGCATAGATGCCATGGGATTACTGAACGAAGTAACACAAGTCATCTCCCGCCAGTTGAACGTAAACATCCGTAAACTATCCATCGAAACAACGGACGGTATCTTTGAAGGAAACATCCAGCTATATGTACATGACGTGGATGATGTGAAGACTATCAGTACTAACTTGAAACAAATACAGAACATCAAACAAGTAACCAGAGTAGAAGCATAAAACTATAAAAGTACATTTCATATGTTTAATTCGAAAAAAGGAATTGACGACAAGGTAAGTAATAAATTAACTACACTTTCCTGTCAAAGTTTAATAAAAGGTGATTGTTCCATCGATGGAGATATGCGCATCGACGGAATCGTAGAAGGAAATATTCAATGTACGGGTAAAATTGTTATTGGTCCCGAAGGAAGAATACACGGAAATCTTTCTTGTACACATGCCTGTCTACATGGAACTATCATCGGTGATGCTTATATAAAGGAAGAACTCACCCTGAAAGCTAATTGCGTGATGCAAGGTAATATTTATACCAGTAAATTGGAGATAGAATCACAAGCTAAATTCAATGGAACCTGTAACACGAATGATACCAATAATGAGATAAAATTATTGGAAGCAGTTACTGAATAACATTATTTACAATAGATTCAGTTTAACAAAACCATCTTGCTGAAAAAAGTTTTATCTTATATAGGCGTTCATTATTAATATAAAATAGCTACTTTTGCAGTATATATCAATGAAGTATACTATGATAGTCGGCAAATATATAAATTTGGGAACGCTCCAGGAACTACTGTTTAATGGTGAGAAGGTGATTATTTCTGATGAATGCATTCAAGAGGTAGATAAGGGTTTCCGTTTTTTGAAGGATTTTTCAAGTGATAAAATTATTTACGGAATAAATACAGGATTCGGGCCTATGGCTCAATATAGAATTGAGGATAAATCATTAACAGAACTACAATATAATATCATCAGAAGCCACTCTACCGGAGCAGGTAAACCATTACCTCCTCTTTATGTAAAAGCAGCAATGATTGCCCGGCTATTCACCTTTTTACAAGGAAAATCAGGTATACATACAGAATTGGTAGAACTACTTGTTAAATTCATTAATCTGGATATTTTTCCATATATACCGGAGCATGGCAGTGTAGGTGCCAGTGGCGATTTAGTCCAATTGGCCCATATAGCATTGACTTTGATCGGCGAAGGAGAAGTGTTCTATCAAGGACAACTACAACCTACCGCCCAGGTGCTTGAGAAGAATCATCTCAAACCTTTCTCTATCCACATTCGTGAGGGACTTTCAGTAACAAACGGTACTTCCGTCATGACGGGTATCGGCATTGTTAATCTGATTTATGCGCGTCAATTACTAAACTGGTCCGTATGCGCCTCAGTAATGATGAATGAGATTGCTGCATCCTATGATGATTTTGTTTCTCAGCCGCTAAACGATGCTAAGCTTCATAAAGGACAGCGGAAAATAGCTGAGGCTATGAGAGCCTGGATGTCGGGCAGCCAATGCACACGCAAGAGAGAAAACGAACTGTATGGACAGAAACACGAGGAAAAGATCTTCGAACATAAAGTACAGCCTTATTATTCGCTAAGATGTACTCCGCAGATACTGGGACCAATTTATGACACATTGATAAATACGGAAGAGGTATTAATCAACGAAATCAACTCAGCCTGTGACAACCCGATTGTTGATCCGGAAACCCAAAATGTATATCATGGTGGAAACTTTCATGGTGATTACATCTCTTTCGAAATGGATAAATTAAAAATTGCCATTACCAAACTGACAATGCTAAGTGAACGCCAGTTGAACTATCTGTTCCATGATCGTATCAACGGAATACTTCCCCCATTTGTCAATCTGGGAATACTGGGACTGAACTATGGATTGCAAGCTTCGCAATTCACAGCAACTTCCACTACTGCAGAGTGTCAGACACTATCCAACCCAATGTATGTGCATAGTATCCCTAACAACAATGACAATCAAGACATTGTGAGTATGGGAACGAACTCTGCATTAATAGCCAAAACAGTTATTGAGAATTCTTATCAAGTCATGAGTATTCTGTTTATGGGGATTGTACAGGCGGTGGATTATTTAAAGATACAAGATCAATTGAGTACGGAATCACGCAATGTGTACAATGAAATCCGGGCATTCTTTCCTGTATTTTCCCAAGATACTCCTAAATATAAGGAAATAGAGGCTATGAATGAATACTTGAAAAATAAGAAATTCAATTTATAAATGAAATACGCATTAATAACAGGCGGAAGCCGGGGCATAGGACGTGCTGTCAGCATCAAACTGGCAGAAAAAGGATATACCGTGCTGATTAATTATCAAAGCAATGATAAGGAAGCAGCCAATACCCTGCAACTCGTTCGAGAGCAAGGAGGAGATGGAGAACTACTAAAGTTCGATGTAAGCAGCCCGGCAGCAGTATCCGAAGCGTTAAACACCTGGAGTGCCCAACATCCGGACGAATATATTGAAGTACTGATTAACAATGCAGGAATTCGCAAAGACAATTTAATGCTCTGGATGACCGAACCTGAATGGAACGGAGTACTGAATACCAGCTTGAATGGGTTCTTTTATGTCACCCAGGCATTGCTTAAAAACATGTTAGTCAAACGTTTCGGCCGCATTGTCAATATAGTTTCGCTATCAGGCATCAAAGGTATGCCCGGACAAACAAATTATTCTGCAGCTAAAGGGGGTGTCATTGCCGCTACCAAGGCATTAGCCCAGGAAGTGGCAAAGAAGCATGTAACTGTCAATGCTGTGGCCCCCGGATTCATCCGTACGGAAATGACCGAAGACATCAATGAGAACGAATGGAAAAAGCACATCCCTACCGGGCGCTTCGGTGAACCGGAAGAAGTGGCTGATCTTGTAAGTTTCTTAGTTTCCCCCAACGCCTCTTATATCACAGGTGAGATTATTTCAATCAATGGAGGACTGCATACATGAGAAGAGTTGTCATTACAGGAATGGGAATTTACTCGTGCATCGGCAAGAATCTGAGCGAAGTAACAGACTCATTATATAACGGTAAATCGGGAATCGGCATCGATCCCCACCGGAAAGAAATGGGGTATATTTCTGCACTGACTGGTCTGCTGGAACGCCCTGATCTAAAAAAAATGTTGGACAGACGGAAACGTCTCTGCCTGCCTGAACAGGGAGAATATGCCTATCTGGCAAGTGTAGAAGCTTTCAAAAATGCAAGTATTGATGAAGCATTCTTGGAAACAAATGAAGTAGGAATACTGTATGGAAATGACAGTAGTACTGCACCGATTATTAACGCTGTAGATATTATCCGGGAAAAGAAGAATACCGTTCTGGTAGGTTCCGGTTCTATTTTCCAGTCGATGAATTCGACTGTATCTATGAACCTGTCGGTCATCTTCAAGCTCAGAGGAGTAAACTTCACAATCTCCGGTGCTTGTGCAAGCGGTTCACACGCCATTGGCATGGGTTATCTGCTAATCAAGTCAGGATTGCAAGAGTGTATTCTTTGTGGCGGTGCGCAAGAAGTAAATCCATTCTCAGTAGGTAGTTTCGACGGATTAAGTGCATTCTCTACCCGGGAAGATAAGCCTCAGCAAGCATCCAGACCCTTTGATAAAAGCAGAGACGGACTTGTGCCCAGCGGAGGTGGCGCCAGCCTAGTACTGGAAAGTTATGAATCAGCTGTTAAGCGAGGAGCACCCATATTGGCAGAAATTATCGGCTACGGTTTTTCATCCAATGGAGATCATATATCTGTTCCTAATATAGACGGCCCAAAGCGTTCATTGGAAATGGCCATCCGGAATGCCGGAATCGCATTGGATGAAATTAAATACATCAATGCGCACGCCACTTCTACTCCGATAGGTGATTTGAATGAAGCAAAAGCCATAGCAGAAGTATTTGAAGGACACCACCCGTATGTGGCTTCCACCAAGTCTATGACCGGTCACGAAATGTGGATGGCGGGTGCCAGCGAAGTTATCTATTCTACTTTAATGATGCAGAATAACTTCATTGCTCCCAACCTGAATTTCGAAGAACCGGATGAAGCCTCTGCCCAACTTAATATCCCCGCCCAACGAGTAAATATGGAATTTGATACATTCCTGTCGAACTCATTCGGATTCGGAGGAACCAATTCTACATTAATTATTAAAAAAGTAAAGTAATATAAGTATGACCCACGAAGAAATCATTGAAAAGATAAGAGAAACCTTATCCGAGGAATTTGAAGTAGATATCGATCTTATCCAGCCTGATGCTCCGCTCATGCAAACCCTTGAGTTAGACAGTCTGGACTTGGTAGATATGGTAGTGTTGATTGAAAAGAACTTCGGTTTTAACGTAACCGGACAAGATTTTGTCGGAATCAAAACGTTCCAGGACTTCTATAATCTCGTCATTACACGTATGGCCGAAAACAAAAACGAATAGACAAGATGTGGAAAGGTAAAACCCGTGGCGGCGTATCCGGATACCTGTTTTTCATTTATATGATCAGATATTGTGGAGTAAAGACTGCTTATGGTTTTCTGTCTCTGATCGTTCTTTATTTTATCCCTTTCGCTCCTAAAGCAACAAAGAGTATCTGGCAATATGCCCGCCGTATCTTAAGACGGAACCGCATACAATCGATGAGGCTATTGCTGAATAACTATTATCGTTTGGGACAGATACTCATAGACAAGGTAGCCATTGGAAATGGAATGATCGACAAGTATCATTTCAAGTTCAACCACTATCAGGAGTTTCTAAATGTATTGGATGGAGATCAGGGAGTAATCATGATCGGTGCACACGTTGGCAACTGGGAAATCGGAACACCTTTTTTCAATGACTACAGTAAGAAGATGAATGTGGTGATGTACGATGCCGAACATCAAAAGATTAAAGAAATACTGAAGAAGAACGGACAGCAGCAACCTTACAAGATTATACCAGTCAACAAAGATAATCTGGCACATATATTCAAAATTACAGAAGCACTGGATCATAAAGAATACGTCTGTTTTCAGGGAGACCGTTATCTGAATGCAGACAAACTGCTGACCTGTAAATTTATGGGACACGAAGCTTGTTTTCCAATCGGCCCTTTCCTATTGGCATCACGGATGAAAGTTCCTGTAGTTTTCTATTTTGCAATGAGAGAGGCTAAGCAAACCTATCATTTTCATTTTATACTGGCAGAAAAGGTATCCGGCTCAAAAGAGAAAAAGGCAGAGCAATTACTATTAGAACAATATGTGAACGCTCTGGAAAAAGTAATCAGCCAGTATCCCGAACAATGGTTCAACTATTATCCTTTCTGGAAGTCGCTTGAATAAACTAAAATCAACAAAATGAAACTATTTCCTTCTCTACAAAAGAGATATACCAAAGAACGATTCACTGCTGTGCAAGCACAGAGGTTGGCACAAGAAATCGCTTTTGGTCCCATTGTATTCCAAGTTTCACGCCTGATGCTGAAATTCGGTATTTTCCGTTTGCTTTCCGACAACCGGGAAGGTCTGTCACTGGAACAGATCAGCCAGAACACCGGATTGTCAAAGTATGCCACACAAGTTTTACTGGAAGCCTCACTCACCATAGGTACTGTATTGGTAAAAGACGATCAATATATACTGGCAAAGGCCGGATGGTTCCTGTTGAATGATGAGATGGCACAAGTGAATATGGATTTTAATCAGGACGTCAACTACAAAGGTCTGTTCCATCTGGAGGAAGCATTGCTAAATGGTCGCCCCGAAGGTTTGAAAGAATTGGGAAACTGGCCCACGATTTACGAAGGATTATCCAGTTTACCCGAGCAAGTGCAGAAAAGCTGGTTCGGCTTCGACCATTTTTATTCAGACAATTCTTTCGACCAGGCACTCGAAATCGTATTCAGCCACTCTCCCCGGACTCTGCTCGATGTAGGAGGCAATACAGGTAGATGGGCTACTAAATGTGTGCAATACAACGAGAAAGTAGAAGTTACCATTATGGATTTACCCCAACAACTGGAAATAATGAAACAAAAGACAGAAAATATTTCCGGTCACGAGCGTATTCATGGACATGGTGTAAATCTTCTCGATGAAAATGTACCTTTCCCGAAAGGTTTTGATGCGATCTGGATGAGTCAGTTTCTAGATTGCTTTTCTGAGAAAGAAGTTATCAGTATACTCTCACGAGCTGCTCAGTCCATGTCTACAGAAGGGCGACTCTACATTATGGAAACATTCTGGGACCGACAAAAATTCGAAACTGCTGCCTACTGCCTGACACAGATCAGTATATACTTTACTGCTATGGCAAATGGTAACAGCAAAATGTATCACTCCGACGATATGGCACGATGCATTCAAGAATCAGGGTTGGAAATAGAGGAAATATATGATAACCTGGGATTGGGACACAGTATTGTAAAATGTAAGCTGAAATGAAAAGAGCTCCTATCATATCCGGTGAAGGAATCCTGAACCTGATACCACAACGACCGCCAATCGTTATGGTAGATTCATTCTGTGGCATTGAAGATAATTGTTCCTATTCAGGTCTCACAGTCACTGACGATAATATCTTTTGCCAGGAAGGCAAATTGCAGGAAGCAGGTCTTGTTGAACACATAGCCCAATCGGCGGCGGCACGGATCGGATATATCTATTTACAGAAAAATGAACCGGTGCCCTTAGGCTTTATCGGTTCGGTAGATAAATTAACCCTTCATCGTTTGCCGGAGACAGGGCAGGAATTATTCACTGAAATTACGCTTATTCAGGAGGTATTCGATATTACTTTAGTATCTGCCTGTGTAAGTACTACGGAAGGAGTGATTGCAGAATGCCGGATGAAAATATTTTTAGATAAGAAATGAGGCAAAAAACGAATCTACATACGCCTGCACTCATTGACCGCACCACAATAAAGGTACGTTTCAGTGAAATAGACTCCATGCAAATCGTATGGCATGGTGAATATGTACGCTATTTTGAGGATGGAAGGGAGTCTTTCGGAAAGCATTATGGCTTAGGATATATGGATATCTACAGTGAAGGATATATGGTACCCATCGTTGAATTAAATTGCCAATTTAAGCAATCCTTATCCTTCGGTGAAGAAGTTATCATTGAAACCCGATACATTTCTTGTGAAGCTGCCAAGATTAAATTCGAATATGTACTATATCGGGCTACAGACAATAATATCGTTGCCACCGGAAGTACAACTCAGGTTTTTCTAAATACTAACAGGGAGCTGGAGTTAGCAACTCCGGCCTTTTATCAGGAGTGGAAAAAGAAATGGAACATCCTATAACTGTATATATCACAGCAGATACTCTGATCAGTTCTTTAGGAGCAAATACCCGGGAGAATATAAAAGCAATCCGGGAATATCAGAGCGGGATCACCAGGCATGAAGCAGGAATCATATCTGATACTTCTATATTAGCTGCCACTATTAAACCGGAACAATGGGAAAGAGCAAAGAATTTGGGTACGTACACACGCCTGGAACAACTATTCATACTAGCCATTCAAGATATTCTGTCCCATTCCGAAATGAATCTGGCGGATGAAGATTGTGGCCTCATCCTATCCACCACTAAAGGTAATATCGACCTGTTGGCCAATCATCCCGACACCCCTGATATCAGAGTTCATCTATGGGAAATGGGAAGAAGAATAAGCGAATATTTTCAGGCCGACAACCGGGTAGAAGTCATTTCTAATGCCTGCATATCAGGAGTATCCGCTCTGATTGTGGCAAAGCGATGGATCGAATCCGGCAGATACAAAAAAGTCATAGTAGCGGGAGGTGATATCCTCTCCCACTTCATTACCAGCGGATTTCTATCTTTCAGATCCATCAGTTCCGAAAGATGCTGCCCTTATGATGCCCGGAGAGACGGACTCAATTTAGGAGAGGCTTGTGGTGCTATCCTGCTGAGTTCGGAAGGAAACGATACGGATATCATCCTGTCCGGAGGAGCCATTAGTAACGATGCCAATCATATTTCAGGCCCGTCACGCACAGGAGACGGACTTTACCTCGCCATACGGCAGGCTATGGAAGAAGCTGCAGTCCTTGCCGAAGACGTTAGTTTCATGAACACACATGGAACGGCTACTGTCTATAACGATGAAATGGAATCGAAAGCTATTCATTTAGCCGGATTGGAAACCGTTCCGGTTCATAGTTTGAAATCTTATTTCGGTCATACTTTAGGGGCATCGGGAGTGATTGAATCTATTATCTGTATTCACGAACTAAAGGAAAACGTACTATTCGGTACATTAGGCTATGAAAAGCCCGGTGTCAGCATGCCTATTCTGGTGCAAGCTGACCATCAGGAAATACCCATGAAGCATTGTATCAAAACAGCATCCGGTTTCGGAGGTTGTAATGCTGCTATCGTATTGACACTTCCTGCATATCAGAAACAGCCCTCAAGCGTGCAATCACCGGTGACAGTTCATACGACCGCAACTGTTTCCATTGAGAATAGCTGTTTAAGTATGAATGGAGAAACCGTTTTTTCATCATCTGCCTCAAACTTTGCACAATTTATCCGCGAAGCATATAAAAATACAGGTGGAAGTAACATGAAATTCTACAAAATGGACGACCTTTGCAAACTGGGATATACTGCTGTTGAATATCTGTTGAAGGAGAAAAACTTTCAACCGGAAGAAATAGGGATATTGCTGGTTAATGCCGCCGCCTCACTGAATACGGATATTCGTCATCAGATGATTATCAATCAGGAAGGTGACCATGCAGCCAGTCCGACGGTATTTGTATACACTCTGCCTAACGTTGTAGCTGGTGAGATATGTATCCGTCATAAAATACAAGGAGAAAATACTTTCTTTATAGAAAAAGAATTCGATGCGGACAAATTGAAAGAATATGCACAAATTGTAATGAAGAAAGGTAATTTAAAAGCTTGCATCACCGGATGGTGCAACCTTTTAATGGAAGAGTATAAAGCTGATTTCAAACTAATAGAAGTACAACATTGATATGGAAGAATTAATAGAAAAACTAAAAAGAGAATTAATAGAAGAACTGAATCTTGAAGAAGTCACACCCGAAGAGATCAATCCCAATGAGCCTCTGTTTGGTGACGGTGGTTTAGGACTTGATTCTATTGACGCACTTGAAATTATTCTTATTTTAGAGCGTAACTATGGAATCAAAATAAAGAATCCTGCAGAAGGGAAACAGATTTTCTACTCAATACGTACATTAGCTAACTATATCTCTGAAAATCAGAAATAATGAAGATATATGTAACCGGTTTAGGTGTTGTTTCAGGTATCGGTCTGGGTGTTGCAGAAAATATAGCTTCACTCAGGAAACATCAGCATGGTATGGGGAAAGTCACTCTTTTCCCTACGGAACTGGATGTACCCGTATCAGAGGTAAAATACAGCAATGAAGAACTAAAACAGTTACTCTCTTTAGATATACAAAAAACGTTTTCACGAACAGCCTTATTAGGCATGTTAGCTGCCCGGGAAGCAGTCGATGACGCCCGGTTAGATTTGAATACTTTGCGTGTAGGTCTCATTTCTTCCACCTCTGTAGGTGGTATGGATTTGAGTGAACATTTCTACAATGCCTTTAAAAAGGACAATAGAAAAGGAAGATTACGGGAAGTCATCTCTCATGACTGCGGTGCAAGTACTGAAATGATAGCGGATTATCTGAAAGTAAATGACTTTGTAACCACTATCAGTACAGCCTGTTCATCAGCAGCTAATGCTATCATGTTAGGAGCCCGCATGATCAGGAATGGCCAACTGGACGCTGCCATTGTAGGAGGTACGGACGCCTTGTGCAAGTTTACCCTCAACGGTTTCAATTCACTTATGATTTTGGATAAGGAACACTGCCGTCCTTTTGACGCATCCCGTGCAGGCCTCAACTTAGGAGAAGGAGCCGGATATATTGTCCTTCAATCAGAGAAATTACTCCGGAAAGAGCCTTATTGCTTATTAAGCGGATATTCGAATGTGAATGAAGCTTTTCATCAGACCGGCAGTTCACCCGAAGGAAACGGACCATTCTGGTCCATGACAGAAGCCATAGCTAAAAGTGAAATTTTTCCCGAAGAGATTGATTATATCAATGTACATGGCACAGGAACTCCAAGTAATGATCTTTCAGAAGGACTTGCTATCCGACGGATTTTTGATGATAAAATTCCTCCGTTCAGTTCTGTCAAAGCGTTTATCGGTCATACATTAGGGGCTTCGGAAGGAATTGAAGCGGTTTATTCTGTTCTCTCCGTATATCATGGTTTCATCTATCCCAATCTGAACTTCAAAGAACCTATAGAAGAAAACATGTTGATGCCCGAAACCTCATTCCGCGAGGGACTACCCATTCGTAATGTACTATCGAATTCATTTGGATTCGGTGGAAATGATTCTTCGATCCTGTTTTCCACATTAAAAGAGAGATGATGCTACCTGTCTATATCAATCATATTGCTACTATTCACGCGGATACTGCTTCCGGAGAATCCCTTTATTTATCCGCCAACGAACCGGATTACAAGAGTATTATCACAAATGCCGCACTACGGAGGCGTATGAGCCGGATCATCAAAATGGGAGTTGCCTGCGGATTGGAATGTATCAGTACCCTACCTTCCGAAAAAGTACATGCGATCATCACCGCAACCGGACTCGGATGCCTGGCAGATACAGAGAAGTTTCTGAATACAATCATTGAGAATGAAGAACAACTACTGAATCCGACACCCTTTATCCAGTCAACCTTCAACACCATCGGAGCCCAAATAGCATTACTCCGCCAGATATATGCTTACAACATGACGTATGTGCACCGGGGATTAAGTTTCGAAAGTGCACTATTGGACGGTATGATGAGAATCTGGGAAGGTGATGAAAATGTCCTTGTAGGAGCTATTGATGAGATTACCCCTAACAGCCACACTATACAACAACGCCTGGGACTGCTAAGAGGCATACAAGCAGGCGAAGGTGCCCAGTTCTTCCTGCTGGGACGAGAAGCCACCGAATCCACATTAGCAGAACTTGCCGGTATATCGACTTTTATTCATGCGAACAGTACGCAGGAAGTAGCCGAAAAGGTTCATTGCTTTTTGCAAAGCAACCGATTAACTGCCGGACAAATCGATTGGTTTGTTACCGGTAAGAATGGAAACTCAAAAGAAGATACCCTGTATACTGATTTAGAAAACGACTTGTTCCCCACAGCAACATGCAGCATCTTTAAGAATGAATGTGGTGAATATCCTACGGCATCTTCCTTTGCTTTATGGAAAGTGGCTAAAACTTTTGAAGAGAATCTAAATCCGGGACGGACAGTTCTGATATATAATCATTATCACTCCATTAACCATTCACTTATTTTAATCCGGAAAAGACAATGATAGTAGAAATCCTGATCACATTACTGATTATCTTTCTCGTCTACGCATCTTGCAACATCCGTTCTAACATCTATCTCAAGGTATTTTGCAAGAAACAGACTGAAGATAAAATTGTAGCTATCACCTTTGATGATGGACCGGACCCGGTACAAACCCCCAAAGTATTACAAGTACTCAAAGAACAACAAATACCGGCTTGTTTCTTCTGCATCGGTCACAAAGTACAAGAGAATGAAGAGTTGATCCGACAAATCATCAACGAAGGACATCTGATTGGTAATCATTCCTTTACCCATACCAATCATTTTCCCTTGTACAGTCTGTCGCGGATGAAAAAAGACTTGCAAGCTTGCCAGTTTGCATTAGAACGAGTAACTTCGCAGAAAATCAAGTTATTCCGCCCACCGTTTGGAGTCACAAATCCTACTATAGCAAAAGCTGTCCGCATATTGGGATACACTCCTGTTGGCTGGAATATCAGAACACTCGATACACTGCAACCTTCCAAAGAGAAGGTTTTGAAGCGTATTCAGAAAAGGTTACGCCCCGGTTCTATCATCCTTCTACACGATCGGATGCCGGACAGTGACCTGTTATTAAAAGAGATACTTAACTTAATTAAAGAACAGGGATATACAGTTGTCCGTCTGGACAGCATGTTGTAAAAGCATTATGAGAACCATACTAATAACATTATCAATCATATTGGGCATTTCCTATACCCATGCCCAGACAATGAAGAAGCTAATCCATACCCAGGATTTTGAAAACCGTCTGGCAAAGGAAGCACAAACCATGCAGTCCATTGAAAGTGACTTTACACAAGTGAAGTATTTGGATATTCTGGATGAGAAAGTAACCTCCAAAGGAAAGTTCTATTATCAAAAGAGCGGCAAAGTACGTATGGAGTACGCCCAACCCATCAACTACCTAATAGTTATAAACGACTCCCGGCTTAAAATTGTATCGGACGGTAAAAAGAGCGTTATGAGCCTAACCGCCAATAAGATGATGAATCAAATGCAAGATATGCTCACAGCTTGCATGATAGGCGATCTCTCAAAAATGTCTTCCGACTACAAACTGGAATATTTTGAAAATGATTCCTATTATATAGTGAAGATTAAGCCGGTCAATAAAGCCATACAAGCCTACATTTCGGAAATTGAAATATACCTGGATAAGAAAGATATGTCGGTTTACAAATTGCGTCTTTCCGAAACAGCCACCAATTATACGGAATATGAGTTCTACAACAAGAGATTTAATGCTTTGAAAGATGAAACAAAGTTTTCTATTCGCTAATCTGATCTTTATTCTGTATCTATTCACTTCCTGCGGTTCCTCAAAAACAATAGCAGGAGATGCCACATCTCATGTGACACCTATCATTTGCGCTGAAGAATATTCGCAAAAATACAATATGCAGTTAGACTTCATGAAGCATCACTTCAGCGGTTTATTAATTGTACGGAAATTGCCGGATAATGAAATAAGAATATTGGCATCTACTTACTTTGGACTCAGTCTTTTTGATTTTTCACTTCGGGAAAATGAATTTCAAGTCAACAGTTGCATAGAGCCCATGAAGAAAAAGAAAATGCTGCTATTACTGGAAACAGACTTCAAGAATCTATTTTTAAGTGGAAAGAATATCCGCATCAAAAAGAAAAGCGGTACCTTTGAAAAAAGAGTCACAGGCAGGGGATTCGGAAGAACAGTATTCTATCTATCGGAGTTCAACTCTGGACATCCCGAACAGATAAAAATCAAACATCCCTGGTTGCGACTAAGTATACAGTTGGACAAATTAAAAGAAAACCCAAACTAATATGGCTGAACTTCTTCCCAATTTCTATAAAGTCACGCACTCTGAGCATATCAATGAAACAGACTGGGTAGTGCAAGTCATGCTCAACCCACAACATGCTATTTATAACGGACACTTTCCACAACAACCCGTAGTTCCGGGCGTTTGTATGCTGCAAATAATAAAAGAGTGCATAGAAAAAATACAGCAAGCTCCCCTGCAATACAAGCAGATAGCATCATGCAAGTTTCTTTCTGTTATAAATCCGAATGAAACACCGGAATTAAAGCTCTCATTGACTATCAAGAATAACGAAACGGATACATTCCATATTCTGGCTGAAGGAGCATCTTCAAAAGATATCTGTATCAAATTAAAAGCACAACTAATCGGCAAATAAACATGGAAGAACGTAGCGAGGAACTATGGCATGAGAAAGCTAGGCAACTTGGTATTGTAGTTATTATACCTACCTACAATAATGAAAAGACGCTGACTACCGTAATTGAAGATGTACTCTTTTATGTAGAAAATATCATCGTTGTCAATGACGGCTCTACCGATAGCACCCCTACTCTTCTGGAAAACTATCCGAACCTGCATATCATCACCCATCCTACCAATAAAGGAAAAGGAACTGCCTTAAAGAACGGATTAAAACAGGCCAAAGCAGCCGGCTACCGATATGCCATCACTATAGATTCCGATGGACAGCATTTTGCTTCGGATATTCCTATTTTCATGGAAGAAATAGAAAAAGAACCGGATACGTTGTTGGTAGGTGCCCGCAATCTGACTTCGGACAATATGCCTGGCAAGAATACTTTCGCCAATAAGTTCTCCAACTTCTGGTTTAAACTTGAAACCGGAGTAAAGCTTCAGGATACCCAATCGGGTTACCGGCTCTATCCATTACATAAAATCAATGTGCAGAGATTCTACTATACCGCTAAATATGAATTTGAACTTGAAGCACTAGTATTTGCAGTATGGGGAGGAACTACAGTCCGCAATATACCCATACATGTCTATTATCCGCCCCAGGAAGAACGTGTCTCACACTTCCGTCCTTTCCGGGATTTCACCCGCATCAGTATATTGAATACCTTCTTAGTGTTCATTACTTTCCTCTGGATTTATCCGCGTAACTTCTTCCGGAAACTAACCTGGAGTAATTGCCGGAAATTCTTCCGGACTCACATTACACAGTCCGAAGAATCGAATCTGAAAATTACCTATGCCATTATGTTAGGTGTATTTATGGGAATAGTCCCGATTTGGGGATACCAGATGCTTGCCACTTTATTTTTGGCTCATGTGCTTAAACTCAACAAAGTAATAGCCATTGTAGCAGCTAATATCAGTATTCCTCCCATGATTCCTTTCCTATTATATGGCAGTTACCTGACAGGGTGTAAAGTACTGAACAGACCGGTTGAACTTCATCTTACCAATATTTCATTTGAAAATGTGAAATCGGTTTTAGAGCAATATTTAATTGGAAGTGTTATCTTTGCAACCGCTTGTAGTATATTGGCAGGTATTATAACGATCAGCCTGCTCACTATATACAGAAGGCCGAAAACAACATGACTCAGTTCTTTATCAGACTATATAATTATTTTCAAAGACACAAAGTTCTCTTCTATTTGTCACTCTGTGTTTGTGTCCTTTTTATGGGGTACTTCGCCTGGCAAGTCAGGTTTGAAGAGAATGTGACCCGTTTCTTTCCTGATACGAAAAACAGCCAGAACATCACCAAAGTATTTGATAACCTAAAAATAAAGGATAAGATTATCATCTTAATCTCTCCTGCCGACTCTACAGTAACTCCGGATTTAATGATAGAGGCCGGAGACCAACTGAAACAAAACTTATTAGAAGAGTCTAACCAAACCTGGATTAAAGATATCTTTTCGGAAGTAGATGAAACAACCATTGAAAAAGCAACAGATTTTGTTTATGAAAACCTTCCGCTGTTCCTGACGGAAAAAGACTATCAGCACTTCGACTCACTCTTAACGCAGGAAGGCATAGAAGTCATGATGCGAAAGAACTATACCAACCTTATTTCTCCCGCAGGTATAGCATTGAGAGGTTATATACAAAGAGATCCGTTAGGACTTGGGAACAACGTCTTAAAGCATTTGCAGGATTTTCAGTTGGAAACCAATTATGAAATCAACAACGGACACATCTTTTCGAAGGACGGAAATACATTGCTGATGTTTATGACTCCGGTATTCGGAACAGGAAGTACCGGTGAGAATGAAAATCTGATCCGAATACTTGAAAATGAGTTGCAACAGGTTCAGAAAGAGTATCCTTCCATTCACGTATCTTACTTTGGAGGTCCCTCTGTCAGTGTCTATAATGCGCGACAGATTAAAAAAGATACCATTATTACTTCTTCGATCGCACTGCTGATTATCATTGTTTTCATCTCGCTGGTGTTTAAGCACAAGAAATCAATCCCTCTCATTGTCACTCCCGTTTTATTCGGGGGATTGTTCGCTTTATGCCTGATCTACTTTATTCAGGGATATATTTCTGCAATTGCCGTAGGTGCCGGATCTGCTATTCTGGGTATTGCGCTGAGTTACTCCATACACATGCTGGCCCATCAAAATCATGTTTCTACTGTCCAGCAATTGATTAAAGAAATAACTTATCCGCTTACAGTAGGCAGCTTTACTACAATAGGTGCATTCTTCGGACTTACTTTTACCACTTCCGAATTGCTACGCGATTTCGGTTTGTTTGCTTCTCTGGCACTTATTGGTACTACTCTTTTCTGTCTTATTTACCTTCCACACTTCCTAAAAGGACAAGCAGATGTGAAGCAAGGCAGGGTCTTACGCTTTATTGAAAAAATCAATGCCTATCCTTATGAAAAGAACAAATGGTTAGTAGGTGGTATCGTTATTATTACCCTCATCGGCTTATTTACTTCACAGAAAGTCAAGTTTAACGAAGACATGATGAGCCTCAACTATGAACCTCAGCACTTAAAACAAGCAGAGGCTAGACTGGAACAGCTTTTCAATGCCCAAGAGAAAACCGTACTTTTTGTCAGTGTAGGTAAGAACATGACGGAAGCACTCGAAAACTATGCAAATACCAATCAGCACTTATCCACTTTTAAAGAGCAAGGGCTTATTAAAGCATATGCATCTGCCGAGCAATTCTTAATTTCACCGGAAGAACAGCAAAAGCGTCTGGAACAATGGAACCAGTATTGGGGAGAGTCGGGAAAGATATCAACTATTCGCAAATACATAGAAGACGCTGCCCGTACCTATCACTTCCGGGAAGGTAGTTTCAATGCATTTTACCAATGGTTAGAACATCCATTCCAGCCCTATAATTATCAGGACGATACAAATAGTATCGCCACTACCCTACTAAACGAATGGCAAACAAGTGCTGACTCCATCACGATGCTCGTTACCCAGGTACGCATCACTGATGATAATAAGGAAGAAGTCTATCAACAATTCAAGGATAATACGGATGTTGTAGTCTTCGACCGGAGTTATTTCACTAATCAATGGGTCTCTACCATCCATAACGACTTTTACCTGATACTTTATATTTCTTCGTTCCTTATATTCCTGGCTCTATTGATTTCGTACGGGCGTATAGAATTAACCCTGATCAGTTTCCTGCCTATGCTTATCAGCTGGACCATTATTTTGGGCCTGATGGGGATTCTGGGTATCGAATTCAACATTATCAATATTATCCTCTCTACTTTCATTTTCGGTATCGGAGACGACTTCAGTATCTTCATCATGGATGGACTCCAAAACAAATACCGGACAGGAAAAGCGATCCTGAATTCCCATAAGACAGCTATTTTCTTCTCTGCATTCACAGCCGTTGTGGGAATGGGAACTTTAGTATTTGCCAAACATCCCGCCCTGCAATCCATTTCACTGATTTCCATCCTTGGAATGGCTGCGGTGGTATTAGTAGCCTATACCATACAACCTATTATTTTCCAGTTCTTTATTGCTAAACCGGCTGCTAAGGGATTGCCCCCGTATACCTTGATAGGCTTACTCCGCACAATCATCCTTTTCATGCTCTTCGTTACAGGATGCATCATTCTGAGAATTTTCATTTTCTTATTATACCTCATTCCGGTACGCCGCAGTTATAAGCAGCAGCTTGTTTGCCGGATTATCAACATTACTTGCAAAGGTATATTGGTAGTGGCAACATTTGTACGTAAAGAACACATCAACGTAACCAATGAGACATTCAAAAAGCCGGCTATCATAATAGCCAATCACCAGTCTTTCATTGATATCCTGGAGTTATTATCTTTTTCCCCGAAGATTATCATGATAACCAATCACTGGGTATGGAACTCTCCGGTATTTGGAAAAATCATTCAATATGCAGGCTTCTTCCATGTAGACGAAGGATATGAACTTTGTGTGGAACGGATGCGGGAAAAAGTAAGAGAAGGATACTCCATTGCCATTTTCCCCGAAGGTACCCGAACCTATGACGGCAAGATGAAACGTTTTCATAAAGGTGCTTTCTATTTATCAGAAACTCTGCAATTGGATATTATTCCTATTCTGCTATACGGCAATGGAGAGATTATAGCCAAGGCACAACCTTTCTATGTCCGCAAAGGCATTATTTACTCTAAAATATTGCCTCGCATACTTTATAACGATGATTCATTCGGAACTACCTATCAGGAACGTACCAAGCGCATCTCTTCCTATATGAAAGAAGAATATGCACGTATTTGCCTGGAAAAGAATACACCGGCGAATCCGGCATTTTATGAGGCGTTGGTACTGAACTATATCTATAAAAGTCCTGTCATCGAGTGGTACATCCGTATCAAAGTAAAGATGGAACACAATTACCAATTATTCAATCAACTGATTCCGATGAAAGGACAGATTACGGATATCGGTTGTGGTCTGGGTCCTCTGTGTTATATGCTGTCTATGATATCCAAAGAAAGGCAAATATTAGGAATCGATTATGACGAAGATAAAATAGCTATAGCTCAACACGGTTGGCTTCGTGGAGAAAACCTTCGCTTTGAACATGCTGACGCATCGGTTTATGAGTTCCCGGAAAGTGACGTCTTCATCCTGAATGACGTATTGCATTACATGAATTATGAACATCAACATGACTTGTTAGTGAAATGTGCCAATCTTCTTCGTCCTGAAGGAATGATTATCGTACGTGATGGAAATTCCGCTGAGACCCATAAACATCGGCTAACCCGCCTCACGGAAGTTCTCTCTACCCAAGTTGTCAAGTTCAACCGCACTACGGATGAGCTCTGCTTCACTTCCGAAGCTCAAATTCAGAGCATAGCCCAGGAGTGTGGAATGGAAGTAAAGACTATCCGCAACGATAAATATACATCAAATACCATCTATATACTTAAAAAACAATTGCCATGAGTAAGTATGACATCATCATCATTGGAAGCGGGTTAGGTGGCCTTGAATGTGGAGCCATACTTAGTAAAGAAGGGTATAACGTATGTGTGCTCGAAAAGAACGAACTGTTTGGAGGATGCTTTCAGACCTATCGCCGGAAAGGACATTTGTTGGATACAGGAATTCATTATATAGGTAGTCTGGACGAAGGACAAGTCATGAATCAGTTTTTCCGGTATGTAGGAATCATGGATCACCTCAAAGTCCGGAAACTGGATGAAAATGCTTTTGATAAGATTTTCTATAAGAATCGCGTATATGATTATGCAATGGGATACAAACGTTTTATCGATACCCTTTGCCAATCATTTCCTCACGAAAAAGAAAATCTCCGGCAATATACAACGTTACTGAAAGAAGTAGGCAATCTGATCAGTGTGGACAATCTGAAGAAAGGTATTATTTCTACTGAAGGAATGAAGTTCTTCAATACCTCAGCAGCAGGAATGATAGATAAGATTACCACCAATCCTGATTTGCAATCGGTATTGGCCGGCTCGGCACTTCTGTATGGTGGTTTAAGAGAACATTCCAACTTCTATGAACACGCCATGATTAACAACTCCTACATACAAGGAGCCTATCGGTTCATTGACGGAAGTATGCAAGTGGCCTCTGAGATGATCAATGTGATTCGCACTCATGGCGGAACAGTTTTGAACAACAGTGAAGTCACCCGTATCATTGTAGAGAACAACCAGGCAGCAGGGGTAAAGATAAACCGTGCAGAACGGATAGAAAGCAAATACATCATCTCTAACGTACACCCCAAACAAACATTAACCTTGCTGGACAAAACCCGCTGTATCAAAAATGCCTATATCTCCCGTATTAATTCTTTAGAAAACACATACGGCATTTTCACTCTCTATCTGATCATGAAAGAGAAAAGTTATCCATATCTGAATCAGAATCTCTATCTGCATGGAGACAATGATGTATGGTATGATAAGAAAGTCAATATGGGATATACCACCAATTGCATGATCTCCACACAAGCATCTTCCCGCAACAGTGATTATGCGGACGTCATTTCCATTCTGACTCCCATGTATATAGACGAACTGTCCGCCTGGCAAAATACACTTCCCGAACAACGAGGTGAAGACTATAAAACCTTCAAAATGGAAAAAGCCAGGAAATTGTTGGAGTTCATCAAGAGTCACGGGATCGATTTTACCGATCACATCGAGACTATGTATACCACTACTCCACTTAGCTACAGAGACTTTACAGGGACTTGCGACGGTTCTGCCTATGGAATTATCAAAGATTACAAATGTCCGCAAATCGGTTTTGTTTCCACCCGAACCAAACTGGGAAACTTATTTCTCACGGGACAGAATCTAAATGTCCACGGTGCTTTAGGAGTTACATTAACCTCCATCATCACTTGTGGCGAATTACTCGGACATGAATATTTAGCTAAACGAATAGGCCATGCATAAGATATTAAAGAAAACAATTAAATATACGGCATGTGGCATAGGAATACTTCTCTTTGCCATCATCCTCTTTGTTAGCATTCTCTATTTCTCTGCGGATATGCTGACTCCCGACTACACCCCAAAAGCCAACGGAGAATTGGTACAGACAGATAGTCTTCGGGAATATGCGGGCAATTATCTGCGGCAAAGCAACAGTGGCCTGTGGGAATTGAAGGTGAGTGGTGACGCATTCCAGCGCGGTGAGGTCATAGGCAAACTTTCTTCTGATTTACTATATTATCAGGAGAAAGTCTTTGTTGACCAGATACGCGAAATCGTACCTTCTGACAATTATCTTAAGTTTCTCCGCTTCTTCATCGTACTTTTTAACCGTAATTTAGGAGAGAATGTCCCGGAAGAATTCAGAGATGAAATTTATGGCATTTCGCTCTCCTGTACCCATGAGTACGACTTTATCGGTACTCCCTACGAGCGCCAGCTCAATTATCATTCGGCTCACGATCTGGGACATGCCATGCAAGATTACATGTTGGTAGGTTGCAGTTCCTTTGCCACCTGGGGAGAAAACAGTGCCGACTCCTCCCTCATTATCGGACGCAATTTTGATTTTTACATGGGGGATAAGTTTGCACACAACAAACTGGTATCTTTTTATCAGCCCGAGCAAGGCTATAAATTTGCATCCGTGGGTTGGCCGGGTATGATCGGTGTACTTTCGGGCATGAATGAAACCGGACTCACGGTGACTATCAATGCTGCAAAATCAGATATGCCGACTGCTTCCGCCACTCCCATCTCTATCCTGACCAGAGAGATACTGCAATATGCCTCAACAATTGATGAAGCTTATGCCATCGCTTTGAAGCGAAAAACATTTGTTTCCGAATCCATACTGATCGGTTCTGCGCGGGATGGCAGAGCCGCTATCATTGAAAAGTCACCGGAGAAGACGGCACTTTTTACAAGTAGCGGTAATCAGATTATTTGTACCAACCATTATCAATCAGATACTTTCCGCAACGATGAATGCAACCAGGAAAACATTGCGACTTCCGACAGTCCCTATCGTTTTGCCCGCCTGCAAGAACTGTTGAAAGAGAATAAGCCTATCGATCCAATGAAAGCTGCTTCCATACTCCGCAACCAAAAAGGATTGGACAATATTGATTTGGGCATGGGTAATGAAATGGCTATCAATCAACTCATAGCCCATCACTCTGTTATTTTCCTACCGGAGAAACAGATCATGTATGTATCCACTTCTCCCTGGCAATGCGGCAAGTATATGGCATACGATCTAAACAAAATATTCAGCGATGCTGTAGATTTCCATCACGAAATCGCCACTTTGAGTCTGACTATTCCCGAAGACAACTTTATCAGGCAAGCAAACTACAAACAGTTCATGGCTTATAAACAGCTAACGAAGCTCATCCGGGAAAAGACCCAGCGAAAAGAAACAATAGAAACAAAGGTTCTGAATCTTTATGAGGCATCCAATCCTTCGCTCTATTACGTTTACGAAGTATTGGGAGATTATTATGCTGCAGTACAACAAACTGGTATAGCCATAACCTATTGGCAGAAAGCACTAACAATGCCCATACCCAAACAAGCAGAAAAAGTACGAATCCAACAAAAAATCAATAAAAACCAATAATATGGAAAAGAATCCAGACATACAGTTTTGCTCTCCTGAAGAGATTAAATTGTATCAGGAAGCCAGACTCACTGAAACCTTGGCTTACTTGCAGGCACATTCCCGCTTCTATCAGCAAATGTTCAAAGAACATTCCATAGACACCACCCGGATCAAGAAGATAGAAGACCTCCAACAAATTCCCGTTACCACCAAAACAGACCTGCAACTACATAACAGTGAATTCATCTGTGTAGACCCGGATGATATTATCGACTATGTCACCACTTCCGGCACTTTAGGAGATCCGGTTACTTTTGTACTGACCTCCAAAGACCTGGACCGTCTGGCATACAACGAGTATCTGTCCTTCAACACCGCCGGATGCAGCCGACACGATATACTTCAACTGATGACCACCATAGACCGCCGCTTCATGGCAGGGCTGGCCTACTACTTGGGGGCCAGAGAGCTCGGTATGGGAGTAGCCCGTGTAGGCAACGGTATACCGGAACTGCAATGGGATACCATTCACCGTATTCACCCTACCTGCGGCATGGTCGTTCCTTCATTCCTTATTAAATTGATAGAGTTTGCCGAGAAAAATCAGATTGATCATAATACCTGTTCTATGAAGAAGTGTGTATGTATCGGCGAAGCACTGCGTAACCCCGATTTTACATTGAACACCCTTGGGCAGCGTATCAGCGAAAAGTGGCCATCACTCCAACTCTATTCCACTTATGCCTCTACGGAAATGCAATCGTCCTTCACCGAATGTTCTGAATTCCATGGCGGACATCTGCAACCTGAGCTTATCATTGTAGAGTTTCTGGATGACAAAAATCTTCCGGTGAAAGAAGGGGAACCGGGAGAAGTAACCATTACCACCTTAGGGGTGGAAGGCATGCCTTTGCTTCGTTTTAAAACCGGAGATATCTGTTACCAATATACGGAACCTTGTGCATGTGGCAGAAATACCATCCGGTTAAGTTCTGTGCTGGGACGAAAAGGCCAAATGATAAAATATAAAGGAACAACCCTGTACCCACCTGCATTATTCGACATATTGGATGATATTCCACGGGTAAAAAACTATGTTGTTGAAGTGTATACCAATAAGTTAGGTACAGACGAGATCCTAATCCGGATTGGCAGTGACGAGAACAGCGAAAGCTTTGCCAAAGAAATTAAAGATTTATTCCGTTCTAAAATACGGGTAGCACCTACTATCCGGTTTGAACCGGCAGAGTATATTGCCCAGATACAAATGCCTCCGATGAGTAGAAAAAGCATCAAATTCTTTGATTTACGATAACTATTATCTAATTTTGACAAATTTATAAACCGAGTACTGATTCTAAATTATTAATTGTATGAAAAAGCTATTCACCCTTCTGTTCCTTGCAACAAGCATGATTTGCTTCGGACAAAACAAGAACTTCCTTAAAGAAGCTGAAAGTATCAATTTCTATGGAGTGGATTATTCGGCGGCCAAAGTATTTGGTGCAGCAGAATCCCCGGCACAATTTAAAGTGGTATTTGATGAAATTAACCAATTATTTATCACCGAAGCCAAGAAATATAATGTAAGCAAGAAGTTAAAAGTAAGAGTCAGTGAAATCTCACTTGACGCAGTCAATCAGGTAAATGGAGCAATCAATCCACAAGAATTGATGACGACTGATACAAGCTATACGTTGAGTGAAGAGCAGATTAAACAAATAGTGAAAGCACTTCCCACGCAAAACAAGCCAGGTATCGGACTGGTTATCATTGCTAAATTATTGAACAAAGCAGAGGCATACGGCTCTTATCAGGTAGTATTCTTCAATACAGATACGAAAGAAATAATACAAGATTGGGCTACAGGTGGTAAAGCAAGAGGTTTTGGATTACGCAATTATTGGGCTGGTTCTATTTATAAAGTTATAAACAATCTATAAAACAAGAATATACTAAAAACAAAAGACGATGAAAAAATTACTATTATTATTTACCTTATTAGTAGGTATCAGCCTTCACTGTGCAGCACAAAATTACACTGAAGTTGTTTATCTGAAAAACGGAAGTATCATCCGCGGTATTATCATTGAGCAAATACCCAACAGTTCGCTGAAAATACAAACTGCTGATGGAAGTATCTTTGCCTATCCAATGAATGAAGTTGAGAAAATTACGAAAGAAGTAGGTGCATCTAAGAATAGACACCAGGATTTCGGGAAAAAGAGCAGTACCTTGAGAGGTTATAAGGGTTTTGTTGAAACCGGTTATATCTTCGACCTAAGCGATTATGATGCTAACAGATTTACTTTATCAACCACACACGGTTATCAGTTTAATAATTATCTGTTTGTCGGAGGTGGTCTGGGATTGAATTGTTATACAGATGCTGATTTATATTCTGTTCCCATATTTGCCAGCTTCAGAGCAAATTTCACCAAAAACAAGATTACGCCGTTTGCTGATATTAAAAGTGGTTACGCCGCTGGTGATGTAGAAGGGGCTTTTGTTACATTTGGTGTAGGTGTACGCTTCGCTCTTGCTAAAAAGATGGCACTGAATCTTAAACTGGAATACGCATATCAAGAATATGATTACGAATACTATTATGGCAGCCATTATTACTATGATAATGAGTCCATAAATGGTATCGGAATCAAATTTGGTTTCGAATTCTAAGTAAAGCAGTTTCTATACTAAAAAGCGGATTGAATTCTACGCCATGTAGTTTTCAATCCGCTTTTCACTTATAATAGTTTCTCATCCCTGCTGAATATCTTTTTTCAGTTCATCCACCTGTTCATAAGTAAATCCGTCAAGGGCTTTCTTCATACTGATCAACTCCTCACGAATCGCTTTCAGGCGATCTACAATTTCAAAGTTACGGAGAGTGGTTTCTTTATTGTCTTTCATTCTCTGGCGGGCACCGGGTAATGTCATTCCCCGTTCCTTCACCAGATGATAGATCAGCTTCACAGTTTCAATATCCTCTTTGCGGTATTGTCGCACCCCACGACTTCCCTTCTTCGGAGAAAGTTGTGGAAACTCTTTCTCCCAGAAACGAAGCAAGGACTCGTTCACATCGAACATCCGGGCTACCTCACTGATGGAATAATATAATTTCAGGTCTTTATCCATAACTGTTAATCGAGAACTTTACCGTGGTTGGCAGCAATCTGTATCATTCGGTCGTAATCTTCAGCGCTCAAGTCCATAAAGTAGTAGTTGACAGGGTTGACTACCTGACCTTTTACATGGACCTCATAATGCAAGTGAGGACCTGTACTCTTTCCCGTACTGCCTACCCCGCCAATGACTTCACCGCGTACTACCTTCTTTCCGACCTTAGTACGGAAATCACGCAAATGCGCATACACAGTCTGATAACCAAATCCATGGTCTACCACAATCCGGTTACCATACCCGGTTTGCCACCCCATCTGTACCACCGTACCATCTCCTGTGGCATAAACATCCGTACCCAAAGGTGCCGAGAAGTCCATACCCGCATGAAATTTGGTAGTTCCATAGATAGGATCGATACGCGTTCCGTAACCGGAAGCTGTTTTGCGAAGGTCTTTATTGGAAACAGGCTGGATGGCGGGGATACAACGCAACATTTCATCATGGCTCTTACACATATCCACCACATCATCGAAGGAACGCGACTGGATATAGAGTTGCTTGCTGAGCATATCCATTTTCTGAGTTGTATTCACTACCAGATCGGAGTTCGCCATATCCATCAGGTGTTCATAACGGTTAGTGCCGCCATACCCTGCCTGGCGGATAGCCGAAGGTATGGGGTCAGCTGCAAATATAACCCGATACAGATTATCATCACGCTGCTGCACATCTTGCAACACCCCCATTGCCTCATCCAGACGACGGGAAAGCACATTATACTGCGCTAAAAGTTGGCTATTTTCCTTCCTCAACTCTTTCTCCGAAGGTGAACCGAAAATAATCAGCAGAATTATAAAACTACCTGCCCCTAAGCCCATGCCGATAAACAAACGGCGCAAAAGACTCACCATCCGTTGCCGGACAGTAGGGTAAATACGGTCATAAGTCTGCGTCTGTGGATTATAAATGTAGTAAACTTTGCGCATCTTTTGGAAATATTTCGCTCATTAATACGGCAAAAGTAATAAAAACAAGCTATCTTTGCGCTGTTTTTTCAAGAATATTAATACTAAGTAGCAAGTAGTTAGTAGATAATATCGAATAGAAGATAGTAACAGATTAAGATAAATAGAAGAGTATGTTGACTGCAAATGAAATCCGGAACTCATTCAAGAGTTTCTTCGAGAGCAAAGGCCACCAGATAGTGCCCTCGGCTCCGATGGTAATTAAAGATGACCCGACACTGATGTTTACTAATGCGGGGATGAATCAGTTTAAAGATATTATTTTGGGCAACCACCCTGCGAAATATAAAAGAGTCGCGGACTCGCAGAAATGTCTGCGCGTCAGCGGAAAACATAATGACCTGGAAGAAGTAGGACACGACACGTACCACCACACCATGTTCGAGATGTTGGGCAACTGGTCGTTCGGTGACTATTTTAAGAAAGAGGCTATCGACTGGGCATGGGAATATCTGGTAGATGTTCTGAAGATAGATCCGAAAAACCTTTATGCCACCGTATTCGAAGGCAGCCCTGAAGAAGGATTGGAACGTGACAATGAAGCTGCTTCCTTTTGGGAACAGCACCTTCCGAAAGATCATATCCTCAACGGTAACAAGCATGATAACTTCTGGGAGATGGGCGATACAGGTCCGTGTGGTCCGTGTTCCGAAATACATATAGACTCACGTCCGGAAGAAGAGAAAGCCAAAGTTCCGGGCAGCCAATTGGTGAACAAGGATCATCCGCAGGTTATTGAAATCTGGAACCTCGTGTTCATGCAATTCAACCGTAAAGCCGATGGAAGTCTGGAAGGACTTCCCGCCAAAGTTATCGACACGGGTATGGGCTTTGAACGCTTGGTACGCACGTTACAAGGCAAGACTTCAAACTATGATACGGACGTATTCCAGCCGATATTGAAAGCCATCGCTGATATGGCAGGCACTGCCTATGGCAAAGACAACCAACAAGACATCGCCATGCGTGTGATTGCCGACCACATTCGTACAATCGCTTTCTCTATTACAGACGGACAGTTGCCTTCGAATGCAAAGGCAGGTTATGTAATCCGCCGTATCCTGCGTCGCGCAGTTCGTTACGGTTATACATTCCTGGGACAGAGACAGGCATTCATGTATAAATTGCTCCCGGTTCTGATTGATAATATGGGTGGAGCTTATCCGGAACTGGAAGCACAGAAAGAACTGATCAGCAAGGTTATTAAAGAAGAGGAAGACTCCTTCCTCCGCACACTGGAAACCGGTATCCGCTTGCTGGATAAGACGATGGCTGACGCCAAAGTTGCCGGAAAGACAGAAATCAGTGGTAAGGATGCCTTTACCTTATATGATACTTTCGGTTTCCCGCTCGACCTGACGGAACTGATTCTCCGTGAAAACGGTATGACTGCCGACATCAAGGAGTTCGACGCCGAGATGCAACAGCAGAAGCAACGCGCCCGCAACGCCGCTGCCATAGAAACCGGCGACTGGATTACACTGAAAGAAGGAACTACTGAATTTGTTGGTTACGACTATACGGAATATGAAACAAGTATCCTTCGTTACCGTCAAGTAAAACAGAAAAACCAGACATTGTATCAGATTGTACTGGACTATACCCCGTTCTATGCCGAAAGCGGTGGTCAGGTAGGTGATACAGGTGTATTGGTCAGCGAATTCGAAACGATTGAAGTAATTGATACAAAGAAGGAAAATAACCTTCCGATACATATCACCAAGAAATTGCCCGCACATCCGGAAGCTCCGATGATGGCTTGCGTAGATACCGACAAACGTGCTGCCTGTGCAGCCAATCACTCGGCTACCCACTTGCTGGACTCTGCACTCCGCGAAGTACTGGGCGAGCATGTAGAGCAAAAGGGTTCTTTAGTAACCCCCGACTCACTACGTTTCGACTTCTCTCACTTCCAGAAAGTGACGGACGAAGAAATCCGCCAGGTAGAACATTTGGTGAATGCAAAAATCCGTGCCAACATACCTTTGAAGGAATACCGCAATATTCCTATTGAAGATGCCAAAGAACTGGGTGCTATCGCCTTGTTCGGTGAAAAGTACGGCGACCATGTGCGTGTTATTCAGTTCGGTTCATCCGTTGAGTTCTGTGGAGGTACACACGTTGCTGCTACCGGAAACATAGGTATGATAAAGATTGTATCTGAAAGTTCCGTTGCTGCCGGCGTACGCCGTATCGAAGCTTACACCGGTGCACGCGTAGAGGAATTGATGGACACCATAGAAGATACTCTGAAAGATCTGAAAGCGCTCTTCAACAATGCCCCCGACTTGGCCGGAACCATCCGCAAGTATATTGAAGAGAATGCCGGATTGAAGAAGCAGATGGAAGACTTCATGAGGGAGAAAGAGGCACAGATAAAGGAAAGATTGCTGAAAAACATGCAGGAAATCCACGGCATAAAAGTAATTAAGATTTGTGCTCCGATACCTGCAGAAAGCATTAAGAATATTGCATTCCAACTGCGTGGCGAGATTACAGAAAACCTGTGTTTCGTTGCCGGAACGATCAATGAAGGAAAACCGATGCTGACGGTAATGTTGAGCGATAACCTCGTAGCCGGCGGATTGAAAGCCGGAAACCTGGTGAAAGAAGCTGCCAAACTGATTCAAGGCGGTGGCGGCGGCCAACCTCACTTTGCAACAGCAGGTGGAAAGAACATTGACGGACTGAATGCAGCAATAGAAAAGGTACTGGAACTGGCCGGAATTTAATAATTGACTTGTGAAAGCAGGCGGATTATTATTCGCCTGTGCAAGTAAATAACCGGCAAAAGACTTGACTTTGACATCCTAATATCGTATCTTTGTCAATGTAATCCTGATTTAGTTTCGGGAAGATATATAGTAGAGAGGAGAAGCGAAAGTTTCTCCTCTCTTTTTGTATCTATAGAAGTGAAATGAGTTAAGATAGTATGTTTTACAGGATAACATACCATGTAATGGAGTAAAACAAACGATGTAATCACCCCAAACAAACCATCTGTTTGGGTAAAACACATCATCTGTTTGCAGAAAATAGAAACGGGAAAGCCGAAGCCCTCCCGTCCCGTTAAACAAACATAAATTCTCTCTTGACAAAAAAGGTTAGATTAGTATATCTTTTTCAATTATTCCCCACTCTCATCATATGGTTTCAAGCGTTCCACATGATAAACTTTACATCCAGCCGGGACTTCTACCGGACAGATCTCGGTAACATTTTCCCAAAAGTCCATATATTCCATTACAGACGTTCTGGTCAGATCAGGACCATTGAAAGTATAAAGATGCTTTTCGCCATTATACTCAAATAGCAGACCTAAGCGTTCCTTTTCATCTTCAACAACCGGAACTCTTTCATATCGTCCTATGAAAGGAGCAATAGTAGAATTATCCGGATGAACACGCAAGGTTCCTTTTTCCAACATTTCAGATTCATTGTCCGGTATCATCTCATAACGTCCTCCCACCTTTACGGTAAAAAAGTCAGTGAATGCATCCGCTATATTCTTCTGTTGTTCTTCTGTTGCTCCGGGAACCACGATACCATCCTTCACTTTAGACCAAACCAATTTCAGGCATTCATCTACCTTCACTCTCAGTAAAGCTGAAGAACCACTACCATCTCTTACCGTAATTCCCGTCTCACCTTCGGCTTTAGGAATAATCTGTATACGTTGGTACCCACTTTCACTTTTTACAAAAGCAGCAGTTACTATGGCATCGTCACCGTTCACTATGGAATAGTTACCGTCTCCACCATCCACACCGACAATAATACCTTCCGGTTTATTCAGATAGAGATTCACGGAACTAAATATGTTCCCGCAAGTGCCAACTTGATAAATAGGCGCCTCTCCCGTAAAAAACACCATATCACGATAATCATCCTCGCATGCGGTGCCCACAAACAAGAGTGAAATCAACATTAAAATAGAATAGATGTGTCTCATTGTTTTAGCTTTTATATCGGATTCGTATAATGAAAATGCAGCAAATAGTTAATTACTGCATGAGAACAGATATTTTTTTAGTTCCAACGATTTATAGTATTTGCTCTTTCGGATAATTCACCAGATACAAAGTACCTGTAGCACGGGTAAAAGCTGTATATAACCAGCGGAAATAATCCGGTGTCAGATACTCATCCGTCATATATCCCTGATCGAGAAATACATTCTTCCATTGCCCCCCCTGCGCTTTGTGGCAAGTAACGGCATAGGCATACTTCACTTGCAAGGCATTATAATGCGGGTCCGCCTTCATCTTTTTCATCCTATCGCGCTTCATGGAAATATCAGCGTAATCTTCGAGTACGGCATAGAAAAGCCGATCATTGTCTGCCTTTGGCAAGGCTGGCGCATCAGTATGCAAGGTATCCAGCAGCAGATTAACTTCCAGTTCAAAGTCCCCGTAATCAGGAAAAGCGAGTAGGACTTCCGCAAAACGGAAACCATACAACTCACGCGTCCGGCGCATCCGGCGAAGAACAGCTATTTCACCATTGGCTATGAAATCCATTTCTTTACTTTTCTCCGTCCAGTAGTAATTATTCTTTGCCACCATCAGCAAGTCACCTGTATTCAATTCATCCTCCCGCCAAAGGATTTGCGCACGTATACCATTATTGTAGATATTCGCCCGCTTATTGGAACGGCATACGACAACGGTCTCATCCATCCCGTCACGGTCGTAGCAAGTACTCAGCGTATCTATCAGTTCGTCGCCCGGAACTATTTTTATATCAGCAAACCCCGACACCTTTATCTTTGGCAAACTTTCACAGGCATCTTCGGCTATAAGTTGGCGCAACCGGGTAGCATTCCACAAAATACCGGAGTCCTGCACCTGACGCACTACTTGCGTCAAATCTACCTCTATCACTTCCAGTCCATATCCTTTCAGAGCTTCAGCAAATAAGGCAGGACTCTGTTCCTCACCCACCGGAGGAAGCTGTGCAGTATCGCCCATCAACACCAAGCGGCATCCTGTACCGGAGTAAACAAACTGTATCAGATCGTCCAGCAAACGCCCTGTACCAAACACAGCACCGGATAAGCCCTCGTTCGAAATCATCGAAGCCTCATCCACTATATATAAGGTATGTGTAGTCAAATTATCATTCACCGAGAAGTTACTCACCTCGTTGGAGAAAGATTGCTGACGGTAAATCTTTTTGTGAATAGTAAACGCCGGATGCCCCGCATAAGCAGAAAAGACTTTCGCAGCCCGTCCTGTAGGAGCCAACAGAATTGACTTCTGTTGCAACTTATCCAATGTCCGTACCAATGCTCCAACCAGTGAAGTTTTTCCCGTACCAGCGTATCCGCGCAGCACAAAAACCGCATCGTTACGAGGAGATAGCAAGAAGGTAGCCAATGATTTTAGTACTATTTCTTGCTCAAAAGTTGGTTCATAAGGAAAATTTTCCTTAATTTGCGTTTCTAAATAGTTATTTATCATTTTTGTAATAGAAAAAAGTTACAGGAACTATCGCCATTAGAATTATTTATTTTATTTTTGCGGTACGAATATAACAACTAAAAAACATATTTATCATGAAAACAGTATTTAATGTCATTTTAGGCTTGTGTGCAGTGGTACTGATCTACATCTGCTATACCAGCATTATGGGTCCTATTAATTTCGAAAAGGCAAGAAAGCACAGAGAGAAGGCAGTTATTGCCCGTTTAATGGACATCCGTAAAGCACAGCAGGAGTACCGTAACTTGAATCACCAACAGTACACAGCAAGTTTCGACACTTTGATCAACTTTGTTAAAAACCAGAAGTTGCCTTTCATCTACAAAGAAGGTGAATTGAATGACAAGCAGTTGGAAGATGGCATGACAGAAAAGAAAGCTATTGCTATCATCAACAAAGCAAAGAAAACAGGTAAATACGATGAAGTAAAGAAAGCCGGTCTGGAAAACTTCAAACGTGATACTCTGTGGGTTGCCGTATTGGATACTGTATTCCCCAAAGGTTTCAATCCCGACTCCATGAGATATGTACCTTACGGTAACGGTGCACAGTTCGAGATGGCTATCAGAAATGATACTGCTAAATCCGGTGCTCCTTTCTGCCTGCTCGAAGTTAAGACTCCGTACGAAACTTACCTGAACGGTCTGGACAAGCAAGAAATTGCTAACATGAAAGACGTACAAACCAAGTTGGGTAAATATTGTGGTCTGATGATCGGTAGCTTGGAAACTGCTAACAATAACGCAGGTAACTGGGAATAATTCCTATCCTCAACTCTGTATGATAGAAACGATTGACTTTAGTAAATCGGAACAATATACGTTATCCATCCGCCTCAGTGCGGATGGATTTTCTTTTTCTGTATTCAACCCTCTCAATGAGGGTGAACTCTTTTTCTTTGACCGTAAAGTAGAAGAATCACTCTCCCTCACAGCCAACCTGAAACGGACTTTCCGCGAAGTAGAATGGTTAAAACATCCTTACCGCCGGGTAAATATACTCATGGCAGGTAAACGCTTTACCCTTGTACCGTTGGAGTTTTTCGAAGACGAGCAAACAGAAATGCTCTTTTACCATAACCATCCTAAACGGGAGAATGAGGTTATACAATACAACATTCTGCGGAAAAATAATACTGTAGTACTGTTCAGTATGGACAAAAGTGCCCGTTCATTTCTTTGCGAACAATATCCTGATGTGAGGTTTTATTCACAAGCAAGTTCATTCATTGAACACTTCTCCAGTAAAAGCCGCTTGGGAAACAGTCGGAAAATGTATGTGCACCTGCGGAAAGATGCTGCCGAACTATATTGCTACGACCGCAATCACCTGCTCCTTGCCAACTCTTTTGAGTGCAAACAGACAGCAGACCGTATCTATTACCTATTATATATATGGAAACAGCTTGGTTTCGAACAAGAACGCGACGAACTACATCTCACCGGTGAGTTGTCCGACAAAGAAACTTTGCTCAGTGAACTACGAAAATTCATCCGGCAGGTATTCGTCATGAACCCTGCCACTAACCTCGACCTACAAGCCATAACCCTATGCGAGTAATCAGCGGAATATATAAAAGAAGAAGATTTGACGTACCTCGTACCTTCAAGGCGCGTCCCACAACAGACTTTGCCAAAGAGAATCTGTTTAATGTACTTGCCAACTATCTGGATTTTGAAGATGGTGTATCTGCCCTCGACCTCTTTGCAGGCACAGGCAGCATCAGTATAGAACTGGTATCACGCGGTTGCGATCGTGTAATCAGCGTTGAAAAAGACCGGGATCACCACGCTTTCATTTGCAAAATCATGCAGGAAGTGAAGGATGATACTTGTATCCCCATCCGTGGCGATGTATTCAAGTTCATCAAAGGGGGACGCGAACAGTTCGATTTCATTTTTGCCGATCCTCCGTATGAATTGCAAGGACTGGAAACCCTTCCCAATCTTATCTTTGAAAATAACCTGCTGAAAGAAGGAGGTCTGTTTGTATTGGAACACGGCAAGAAAGACAACTTCGAGAATCATCCGAACTTTGTGGAACGGCGGGTATATGGAAGTGTAAACTTCTCGATATTTAAATGAAGAATTAGCTGCGCAATGATGCCGCATGGTAATTCTTCATTTTTCATTCTTCATTATAAAAGCGGTGCCATCAAGCGCACCACGCTCTCGGCAGCCTTCCGCCACCAGGGACGCTTCACCCAGTTTTTAAGGAAGACTTGTACACAGTCGCGCTGATCCTGAAGAAAGATCTCCCGCATTTGCAATGCCGTTTCCGCATCATAGATAAAGGCATTCACCTCGAAATTATGCTCAAAGCTACGGAAGTCCACATTGGTAGAACCAACAGTGGAAAGCTCATCATCCGATACCATCAGCTTGGAATGCAAGAAGCCTTTTTTATAGAAATAGATTTTTACACCCGCTTGCAATATATCCGCCAGATACGAACAGGAACCCAAATGCGTCAGACGATTATCCGCACGCATTGGCAACATCAGACGTACATCCACTCCTGCCAATGCCACAGTTTGCATAGCGGCCAAAATCTGTTCCGTAGGCAGAAAATAAGGAGTCTGTATATAGAAGTATTTCTTTGCACCGGAAATTGCCATACTCAATCCTTGCATAATCTCTTTCCAGGGACCAATGGGGTCACTCGTCACAATCTGCACCAAAGAAGTGCCGGTCGCTTCCATCTTCGGAAAGTAACGGGAAGCACTGATCAAAGTACGGTCAACAAAATACCAGTCGAGCAGGAAAGCAGTCTGCAGACCATGCACGGCTTTACCTTCCAGTAAAAGATGGGTATCACGCCAGATACCCCATGAGAAACCACGCATATAACGTTCTGCCAGATTCATTCCACCTACAAATCCCACACGCCCGTCAATCACCACAATCTTACGGTGATTACGGTAGTTCACCTTACTAGTGAACAGCGGAAAACGTACTTTCAGGAAACTACGCACTTCAATGCCTGCCGAAAGCATCTCATCATAGAACCGGTTGGGCACATGCCAGCATCCTACATCGTCATAGATAAGACGCACTTCAACGCCTGCCCGCGCTTTCTCCACCAATACATCGCGTACCATACGTCCGATAGCATCATCTTCAAAGATATAAAATTCAATATGGATATGTTGCCGGGCATTCTGCAGTTCCCTCAACAAGGATTGCAGCATAGAGCCGCCATTGGTATAGATTTCGATACGGTTACCGTCGAAAGGGAATGCCTGGGTCGTGTTGCGGAACAGGGAAATAAGCCGACTGTAAGCCATTGGCAAAGTAGTGGCATCCTGCGCCAGATACTCCACCATCGGTTTATTCAGCAGACGGTTATAAATCTTCTGCCCTATGATGCGCTCCCGCCTGCGGCTTCGTCCGAAAAAGAAATAGAAGACTAACCCCACAACAGGCAGGAACATCAATACCAGTATCCATGCAAGCGTCTTCACCGGATTACGATTGTCGAGGATAATGACAACAATTGTTCCGATGATAGCGCCAAAGTAAATAATATCAAAGGCGACGGTAGCTACTTGGTTGAGTATATAGTTCCAGTCAATCACAAAAGCAAATATAGAGAAAATAAAAGAATTCCTGTTTTTTTATAAGAAAAAAGAGATTGAATTTAAAGTATTTACATATATTTGCATAATTACACACTAATACTATGAAATATGAAAAAACAGCTTTTAATCGCCCTCTTATTGGGTTTGTCAACTACTATCTGTCATTCGCAAGTAAAAATCAACGTACAAGGCGGCACTGGGTTGACCGGCATCACCAAGAATGAAAATTACAATGCTAACTTTGGATATCGTTTCGGAGTAGGTGTTGAGCTACCTATTGACAAGACTTGGTCCATGCAAACAGGGCTACAGTTCCTGAACAGAAGCTACTCTGTTGACGAAGGAATAACAGCCCTTGGCACTAATGAGGAAGGCAAACAAACCTACATGGTATTGGGGATTGATTCTAAAATAAACGGAATCTATTTACAAGTTCCCATCAAAGTTGCCGCATATCTGCCTTTGAATAACAACTGCGGATTTCAATTCAGCGGAGGTCCATACATCGCTTATGGAATTGGCGGAAAAAGCAAAGTGAACTGGATACTTGCCAGCCAGGAAAAAATCGACTCCGACGACCTCACATCTGGTGGAGATAACAGATTGATGGAAGGTAAAACAACGCATAAGACATTCGATAAAAACGATGGACTGAAACGCCTGGACATCGGTTTAAGTCTTGGAGTAGATTTCAAATACAAACAACTTTTTGCCGGTATCGGTGCCGAATACGGTTTTCTTCCCATTGATAAAGAATTTCCTAAAGACATTTTCAAATATTCCATCCAGGAAAACCAGACACTTGTCTCCCCTCGCAACATAGGAATCGAATTTCATGTAGGCTTTTGTTTCAGTGTAGGGAAACGCTAAAAAACAGAATCCCCTTCCATCTCTTTCAGCGAAAGCGAATGGAAGGGGAAACTTATCACAAAAACTGGTTAGGAAACTTTAGAAACGACGTCCGCCACCAAAACCACCGGGACGACCACCAGGTCCGCCGGGACCTCCATGACCACCGAATCCACCTCTACCCTGCATCTTTTCACGGGCAGCCTTGCTACCGAAGATATTCAGACGATAGATGAAGTGTACCATGCAATAACTATTGATACCATTATATTCGGAAACCGAACGGCCATCTGCTGTCAATGAACGGCTAATGTTACTTTGCTGTTTCAAAATGTCATAGAGTTCAAGGCTGATAGTAGCCGCGCCTTTCAGGAAGGTTTGCGAAAGCTGTGCATTCCAGATCAATTCATTACGGTTCATACTGGCATCTGTATAACCACGACGGCTCTGATTAGCAATATTAGTAGTGAAAGTCATGTTCCAGGGAGCCATCAACTGAGTATTGGCACCATAAGAGAACGTGTAAGGTTCCTGATTATTCTCTGGACGCAGTTTACTACGCTCAGCAGTATAAGAGATAGAACCATTCAGGCCGAATTCGAACCAGTCGTTACGGTAAGCACCATTCAAACGCTCACTCAACGTCAACCCTGTTGTCTTATTCTTATCATCCACTTTGGTATCCTGATTATATAAAAATGCCACATTATTCTGGTAATTGACATTGGTGAATGAGTTGATAGTGTACTTCTTATTCTTCAATGCGGTATTGAAACCAAACATACCAAAAGCACTCCAGTTACCATTGATATTCTTCGGTGTAGTAGTACGCGCACCGGTTTGATCATCGTATTCGGTACTGTTACTGATGCTGTTCTGCGTAGCCGAGAAGCTGGCATGAGTCATGATACCCCGCTGGAGTTCTGCATTATACGTATTGTAGAACAAACGCATAGAGTGCGTGAACGAAGGTTTCAAACCCGGATTACCGACACGGATATTCAGCGGATTAGAGTTGTCTACAATCGGCAACAAGTTCTCCATGCTGGGCTGGCCGGTACGTCCACGATAGTTGAAGCGCAACTGACTTACTTTCGAGAAACGGTAACGGAAATCAATATTCGGAGCAAAGTTGAATACCGAACGCGTCGTATCAATCATATAGTCTCCTTTCTTATAAGACAGTTTTGAGTTCTGCGGTTGGAAAGAAACACCGGTACTCAACTGGTACTTCTCACGGATGAAACGCAAGGATACAGAAGCATCATGGTTGTAGTATCTGTACTCGGCATACTTACCTAAACTATCTACCGCATGATTCTGATAGCCCACTGGCAACGGGTCGCCAATTCCCCACTCTGGATTGATCTTGTATAAGTCGAAAGTCGTCTTGTCACTCTCACTGTACTTATACTGGAACTGATAACTGAACTGCAAGAAAGTAGCCCGTGCAATCGGTTCACTATACGTAACCTGTGCACTATAACTATAATTATTCGTCGGCGTAGTGATATACTGGTTACGGATCAACGTAGAGTCCGGGTTCGTAGGAATCTGATAATAACGTGTCATCGACTCCGTATACTGGTTATTGTCATTATCTCCATAACCAAAGCGTCCGCGGAATGTAACATTACGTCCCTTATCATTCAGTTTGCGATTGATCTGCAAAGTAGCATCTGTTGAAACGGTCTTGCTATCGGAAAGTGAACCCGTGTTTGTAGCATTCACACGAATATCCTTCAACGGGTCTTCATTATTTATCACATCAAAATCAAGATAGTCATTCGGGTTAGTAACCAGACTGTAAGGATCCGCATTGAAGGTTCCCGACAAGGAACTGGAAGAATTATCCGTCTTTCCATAAGAGAAGTTCGGACGGAAGATGATATTCGTCATTGAATCCGGCTTCCACTCCAAACGGAAATCAGCATTAAATGTCGAATTCTTGTTCCTGTTGAGAGAGTTTGAATTGGAATATGAATTGCCATTCTGTAAAAAACGCTCGGATGAGTTGACATTGGCAATGTCAGCATCATTGTAGTTGTAACGGGCACTACCGCCTAACTCCAATTTGGCTGTTTCAGTAGCAAAGTTAAGTCCCAGTTCCTTGGGAGCATTCAAACCATTATTACGACGCCAACGCGGGCCACCGCCACCACCGGAAAATCCTTGATTATTCACATTGTTGGCAGAGGCAATAAGAGAAACTTGTGTATTATCCACAAAGCGGTTCAACATCAAACGTCCTGCATAACGATCTTCAGTACCTACGGCAGCATCGGCATTACCGAACCAACCCTGATTCATACCTTTCTTTACAGTCAGGTCGAGCACGGTTTCTTCTTCACCGTCATCAATACCTGTGATACGTGCCAGGTCCGATTTCTTATCATAAGTCTTCAACCGGTCAATCATGTCCACCGGTAAATTCTTCAAACCCGTCTTCACGTCTCCGCCGAAGAATTCCTTTCCGTCTACCATGATCTTCTTCAGGTCCTTACCATTAATTTTCACGTTACCATCGTCATCAATCTCGGCACCGGGAAGTTTCTTTACCAATTCTTCCAGCATGGCTCCTTCGGGGGTACGATAAGCTGACGAATTATACATTAATGTATCTTCACTGACAGTGACTTGTGGAGCTTCTGCGGTAACCACCGCTTCTGCCAGCATCACGGCATCTGTCTTCAGAGCCAGCGTACCTACATTCTTATTGGGGTTTTGAGCCGACAGTTGCAAAGGAAGCATTGTCGGTTGGAAGCCGATATAGGAAACTTTCAATACATACTTCCCAGCCTTTACTTTGGGCAGGGTAAAATATCCCTGTGCTGTAGTGGCGATACCCGCCGCAAATGCACTGTCAGGTAACGAAAGTAACTGTACTGTGGCTTGTACTGCAGGCTCTTTCGTGTCATCCTCGATGACACGCCCCGCTACGGTAATGTTCTTAGTCTGTGAGAAAACGGAAAGTGTGGTTGTCAGCAATAACACTGTTCCGATGATTACTTTTTTCATGCGCCTGTTTTTTATGAAACAAAATGTCTGTTTTTACACTGTTTCATTTGACAAGCTTTCAATGGAAAAGTTTAATGAGGATTAAATAAAATATCCTAATTATCGACGATCTCGCTTAAATAACCGATCAACCGTCGCTTTTTTTATACCAAATTCCAAGCAAAGAATATTCAGTATAAGGAAGATCAAAAAGGAGGAAGTATCCACACTCATGATGTCACCTTTCCATACCCGGTAGAGCATACCGCCAAAGATAAATAACACCGTCAGGAATATGGCATTACGGGTAGCCTTATTGCGTATCTGTTCGGTTTCCTTGCTTTCATTCTTTGTAAAAGCAAACAGAATCATCATCGCGCCCAGCATCATCAGTAGCTTGGAGCACTCTTTATAAAACAAAAGGTTACCATCCGTCATTTTCCCTATCATCAACATCAGGAAAGGGAGAAACAATGCCAATGCTATCACAAAATATCCTAACGGACGGCAATATACCGGTAATAATGCTTTCATTTTTTTATAAATTATAAGTTATGAAGTCTGAAATATCTATCCAAGTGATGAAAGTTTTATGATTTGCAAAGATACTTCTTTCGCAGAGAAATCCTATCTTTAAAGAAGATAAGCTGCATCTCAGCATAACTTTTTCATGTCGGTATGGAAGTTCTGCACTTGATTTGCATTATCTTTGCAGAGCAAAAAAAGACAAATACATCATGAGTAAACAAGAAGTAATCCTCTGCGAAGAACTGGAAAGCAGCTTAACAACTGCCATTGGGAACTGCCCCCATGACAAGCTCTTTATCCTGACTGACGAGCATACACATCGCCTTTGCTTGCCACAACTCTGCAACATTCCGACATTGAAAGAAGCAACGGAAATCATTATCGGTGCCGAAGATATACACAAAAACCTCGAAACCCTGGCTTCCGTCTGGCAAGCCCTGAGTGAAAAAGGAGCAACGCGCCATTCATTGCTTATCAATCTGGGAGGTGGCATGGTGACCGACCTGGGTGGTTTCGCCGCCTCTACATTTAAGCGGGGCATTGCTTATATCAATATCCCTACTACCCTGCTGGCTATGGTAGATGCTTCCGTAGGAGGCAAGACAGGTATCAACTTCAACGGGCTGAAGAATGAAATCGGCGTCTTCGCCCCTGCCGCCAGCGTACTCCTTGAAACAGAATTTCTGCGCAGCCTCGATGCCCATAACTTCTTCTCCGGTTATGCCGAAATGTTGAAGCACGGACTGATCAGCACTCCGGAACATCTGGCGGAATTATTGGCTTTTGATACGGACAAGATAGATTACGCAGCCCTGAAGTCAATGGTAGGTCGCTCCGTACAAGTAAAAGAAGACATTGTGGAACAAGATCCGCTGGAACACGGCATCCGTAAGGCCCTGAACCTGGGACATACCGTAGGGCATGCTTTCGAAAGCCTTGCCCTTGCCGAGGGACACCCTGTGCTGCATGGCTATGCCGTTGCTTGGGGAATTGTTTGCGAATTATACCTTTCTTATATAAAAGTAGGTTTTCCGAAAGACAAAATGCGCCAGACCACTCAATTCGTGAAAGAGAACTACGGTGGTTTTGCCTTTAACTGTAAGCAGTACGACCAACTTTATGAACTGATGAAGCACGATAAGAAGAATACCGCCGGTGTCATAAACTTTACGTTATTGAAAAAGGTCGGAGACATTTGTCTGAACCAGACGGCTGATAAAGATACGATATTCGAAATGTTCGATTTCTATAGAGAGTGCATGGGGGTATAACGCCTTCTACTGCATCCCTTCTTCTTGCGGGAATACATTTTGCAGTTCCAACATTAAGATGCCGGCTTTTGCCAGTTAATTGGCAACGTTGTGCCACCGTGCTGGCAAATGTTTGCCACCGCGATGGCACAGTTTTGCCAGCAGGGTGGCAAGATTCAGGCTACATACAAAACTTAAATTAGATAATAGTAAATTAGACGACAAGTATATTTTTCTTCTCATTTTAGACTACCTCTTCATTTTTTATCGTACTTTTGTGGTGTCGAATCATTTTTTATCACGCAGCAGGGAAACCTGCCAAGTAACCGTGGCGGGCATTTTTATGTCCGTTCACGCCACTCCTATATGGCGGTCCCTGCACCCCCATCGGGAGTGTTAATGCACTTCCAACAGCTGCGTGGTAGATGTTCGACAATGGGACAGGCAGGGATTGCTCTTTTAGTTTCTTTACCTCTCCCATAAATCGAATTATTCACCTTTTAAAACTTAATGATTTATGGAAAACAACACTCAGTCGGTAACCGCTCAGGAATTACCCAACACAGCAATGCACCCACGCACACACTTCCCATCAGAGGAAGCCATGAAAACGTACTATTTACAAATGATTGACATTATGAATATAGCGTATGTGGCAGAACCTTCGGAATATATAAGTCTCCAATGCCTGCACCGTAAATTAAAACAATATGTCCATGTCTTACGACTGATAGGCACGCACGAATGGGGGAAAGGTATCGCCGAATTACAAGATGCCAGCGGGATCTATATGTTAAAAAGTACCCTCCCACACAATACTCTCCTACAAGCCAATCGGGAAATAGGCCGGCATTTGCAATTCATTACGCAACTGGCAAGCAACGTAGGTTTTCTGAAACAGCTGGAAGGCATCTTATGTTACCATCTTCAAAACGTAGAAGGATTATTGAAGAAGTTGAAAGAAGATTCGATAACTGCTTTGTAGAATGATAATAGGACGAGGGGTAAAATTGGAATTTTACCCCTCGTCCTATTATTTATAGAAACAAGAATTACTAATTACAAGCAAATGACAGGTTACAGCACTACTTATACTAATTCTAAAATAGAGTAAACTTTATACCATAACAAATTAAGAATAAGAAAGATGTATTATTCAGTCGGATTATAGTGACATAAAAATCAATAGAAATGTTTGCTATTTCAAAATAAAGCACTACTTTTGCATCCGCAATTCGGGATGTAGCTCAGCCCGGTAGAGTACGCGTCTGGGGGGCGTGTGGTCGCAAGTTCGAATCTTGTCATCCCGACTACCGATAAAGCATTGATAATCGCAAGGTTATCGATGCTTTTTGCTTTTTTAAGAGTTTCCACCTAATGGTGTGGTTGACACTGTGGTTGACGCGAAAAGTCAACCAAGAAGTCAACCGTAATTTTATGAAAGCAACAGTTTCAGTCATTTGTTACAAGCATAAGGTGCTCGCAAATGGAGAATCACCATTAATGGTAAGAATTGCCAAAGATGGAAAACGTACAATGAAGAGTTTAGGCATATCTGTTAATCCTACTTATTGGGATTTTGCCAAGAATCAACCAAAGGGAAATTGTCCTAATCGAAATCTTATTAAACAGGTAATCTTAAAGACGGAAATCAGGAAGGGATAGCGATAAAATGAAAGAAGTTGCGCTGACAAGCGTTCAAACCCTTTCAGGCAATATGTCTTTTAAAGAAGCCAGACTGATTATAGAGTGTAAATTATCAGCAATCATCGCCACCGATGCTGATAACTTCTGCACACAAGAAGCTAAAGATTACATAAATGAAGCCTACAAGAAACCAAGCGATCACCGCAAACTGGTATTCGGAGAAATCACACATGTGTGGATAAAGACCGACTAGCCATACCTGCAAATATACCAGTAGTAAAAATAAATCAAAATATCAGACTATCCTTTTTCGTTTTTACGGACTAATACCTATATTTGCATAAAAACACATTTAATATACTTATGAAGAAACTTATTGCTTACATTGCCCTTAGTTTCGCGGCAATAACCAGCTATGCAACCACTCCCCTCTGGATGCGTGACGTACAGATCTCACCCGACGGGACAGAAATCGTATTTTGTTATAAGGGAGACATCTACAAAGTGCCTGCCAAAGGCGGAACAGCTACACAACTCACTACGCAAGACTCTTACGAATGTACTCCGATATGGTCACCGGATGGCAAACAAGTAGCCTTTGCAAGCGACAGAAACGGAAATTTCGATATTTTCATCATGCCGGCAAATGGGGGAACAGCCCAGCGACTGACTACTCATTCAGCTACTGAACTACCCTCCGCTTTTACCCCGGACGGCAAATATATTTTATTCTCAGCATCTATTCAGGACCCGGCAAGCAGCGCCCTCTTTCCTTCAGCCGCCATGACTGAACTCTACAAAGTTCCTTCAGTCGGCGGACGCACCGAACAAGTACTGGGTACCCCTGCCGAAGCGGTATGTTTCGATAAGTCCGGCAACCGCTTTTTCTATCAGGACCGCAAGGGAGGTGAAAACGAATGGAGAAAGCACCATACTTCTTCCATCACCCGCGATGTATGGATGTACGATGCCCAAACAGGTTCACACACCAACCTTACCCAGCACGCAGGCGAAGACCGCAATCCGATAGTATCACCGGATGGACAAACCGTCTACTTCCTGAGCGAACGTAATGGCGGTTCATTCAACGTATATTCTTTCCCGGTTTCGCAACCCCAATCGATAAAAACAATTACCGGCTTTAAAACCCATCCCGTGCGTTTCCTTTCAATGAGTAACAACGGCACCTTGTGCTATGGATACGATGGTGAGATTTATACCCAGCAGGAAGGCTCGAATCCCCGGAAGATCAATGTAGAAATCATTCGTGACGACCAGCCACAAATAGCTTATCTGAAATATCCGGATAGAGCAACCTCCGCCACAGTTTCACCGGACGGCAAACAAATTGCTTTCACTGTACGCGGTGAAGTATTCGTAACATCGGCAGACTATACCACCACCAAACAGATTACACATACGGCAGCAGAGGAAGATGGTCTCTCGTTTGCCCCGGACAACCGGACACTGGCCTATGCCAGTGAACGCAGTGGTAACTGGCAGATTTATCTGGCTAAAATAGTTCGGGAAGAAGATCCGAATTTTCCGAATGCGACTTTAATAAAGGAAGAGGTATTATTGCCTTCTACCACCGTAGAACGTTCGCACCCGCAATTCTCACCCGATGGTAAGGAGTTAGCCTTCATTGAAGACCGCAACCGCCTGATGGTACTCAACCTGGAAACCAAGAAAGTACGCCGGATCACCGACGGTTCTACCTGGTACAGCACAGGCGGAGGGTTCGACTATGCATGGTCTCCGGACAGCAAGTGGTTCACATTGGAATTTATCGGAAACAAGCACGATCCATATTCGGATATAGGTCTGGTCAGTGCACAAGGCAATGGCGAGATTATCAACCTGACCAATAGCGGATACAGCAGCGGTTCACCCAGTTTTGCGCTCGATGGCAATGCCATACTTTTCATTACCGAACGCTATGGTATGCGTGCACATGCTTCATGGGGTTCGCTGGACGATGCTATGTTGGTATTCCTGAATCAGGATGCATACGACAAATTCAGTCTGAGCAAAGAAGACTACGAACTATACAAAGAAGCAAACTCCGACCGGAAAAAGGTTGCCGCAAAAGACAGTAGTAAGGTAAAGGATATCGTGGTAGAATTGAAAAACATAGAAGACCGCATCGTACGCCTGACACCGAACTCATCTAATATGGGAAGTACCCTCATCTCCAAAGACGGAAAAGCCCTCTATTATTTGGCCACTACCGAAAGCGGTCGTAACTTATGGAAGATGGATCTGAACAAGAAAGAGACCAAGTTGCTCCATAAAGTAGATGCCGGCTGGACCTCTCTGGAAATGGATAAGGAAGGAAAGACTCTCTTCATCCTGAACGGCAAGAATATGCAAAAGATGAACATGGCTTCCGATGACCTGAAGTCCATTAAATATCTTGCCCAAGTGAAACTGGATCTGAGCGCCGAACGCGAATACATGTTCAACCATGTATACAAACAACAGCAGAAGCGTTTCTATAATACCAACATGCACGGGGTCAATTGGGACGCCATGACGGCTGCTTATCGCAAGTTCCTGCCACACATTGATAATAACTACGACTTCTCCGAACTATTGAGTGAATGGCTGGGTGAGTTGAATGTCTCCCATACCGGAGGCCGTTTCTATCCGGATGGACAAAGCGAACCGACAGCCAGTCTGGGACTACTTTTTGACTGGAATTACCAGGATAAGGGAATGCTCATTGCTGAAGTGATAGAAAAGGGGCCGTTCGACAAAGCCACTACAAAGGTGAAAGCCGGTGTCGTTATTGAAAAGATCGATGGTAAAGAGATCACTCCCGAAGCCGATTATTATGTGCTTCTCAATGACAAGGTAAAAAAGAAAACACTTGTTTCATTGTACGATCCCAAGACGAAAGAACGTTGGGAAGAGGTAGTAATCCCTATCAGAGACAGCGAACTCAGTACATTACTTTACGAACGCTGGGTTAAGCAACGTGCAGCAGACGTTGAGAAATGGTCGAACGGTAAACTGGGATACGTGCACATCAAATCAATGGGTGATGACAGCTTCCGTTCCATCTACTCGGACATTTTAGGAAAATACAACAACTGTGAAGGTATTGTCATCGACACCCGTTTCAACGGAGGCGGCCGTCTGCATGAAGATATAGAGATACTGTTCAGTGGCAAGAAATACTTCACACAGGTAGTTCGCGGCCGTGAAGCCTGCGATATGCCGAGCCGCCGCTGGAACAAGCCTTCCATCATGCTGACGTGCGAGGCCAACTATTCCAATGCACACGGTACACCGTGGGTATACAGTCATCAGAAACTGGGTAAACTGGTAGGTATGCCTGTGCCGGGCACTATGACCAGTGTATCATGGGAGCGCCTGCAAGATCCGACACTGGTATTCGGCATTCCTGTGATTGGTTACCGCCTGCCCGATGGCAGTTATCTGGAGAATACTCAGTTGGAACCGGATGTAAAAGTAGCCAATTCGCCCGAAACAATCGTGAAAGGTGAAGATACACAGCTGAAAGTAGCGGTAGAAGAATTATTGAAAACTAACAAATAATCTAAATTCATGTTTGCTGACCTACTTAATTCCTCCTATTTCGCCCTCTTCCTCATCGTCGCATTGGGCTTCATGCTGGGAAAAATCAAAATCAAAGGTTTATCGCTGGATGTTTCCGCAGTTATTTTCATAGCTCTTCTCTTTGGACACTTCGGTGTAGTCATTCCTAAAGAGTTAGGAAACTTCGGATTGGTACTTTTCATCTTTACTATCGGTATTCAGGCCGGCCCCGGTTTCTTCGACTCGTTCCGAAGTAAAGGTAAGACCCTGATCATAATCACCATGCTGATTATTTGCTCGGCTTCCCTTACTGCTGTCGGGCTTAAATACCTTTTCGACATCGATACACCCAGTGTAGTAGGTCTGATAGCCGGTGCACTGACTAGTACGCCGGGACTTGCCGTAGCCATCGACAGTACAAATTCTCCATTGGCATCCATTTCCTACGGTATCGCTTATCCGTTTGGAGTTATCGGTGTAATACTGTTTGTAAAGCTGCTTCCCCGCATTATGCGCATTAATTTGGATAAGGAAGCCCGCCGACTGGAAAAAGAACGTCGCGGACAGTTTCCGGAATTGACGACCTGTATTTATCGCGTCACAAATCCTGCCGTATTCAACCGCAGCTTGATGCAAATCAATGCACGGGCTATGACAGGGGCTGTTATTTCACGCCATAAACATGATGAAGTTATTTCCATCCCTACAGCTCATACGGTGTTACATGAAGACGATTACATACAGGCAGTAGGCAGTGAAGAAGCTCTGAACCAACTTTCTGTTTTAGTTGGAGAACGCGAAGAAGGTGAGTTGCCTTTGGTAGACACACAGGAAATCGAATCCCTATTGCTGACTAAAAAGGATATGATCAATAAACAATTGGGAGATTTGAACCTGATGAGAAACTTCGGATGTACAGTAACACGTGTTCGCCGAAGCGGTATCGACCTGTCTCCGTCACCGGATTTAACTCTGAAATTCGGCGATAAACTGATGGTGGTAGGAGAAAAAGAAGGACTTAAAGGATTGGCCCGCTTACTGGGAAACAATGCCAAAAAGCTATCTGATACAGACTTCTTCCCTATTGCAATGGGTATTGTTTTGGGAGTACTGTTCGGCAAACTGAATATTACTTTCCCCGGTGGTTTATCTTTCTCTCCGGGATTGACAGGCGGTATTTTGATTGTGGCTCTGTTCTTAAGTGCAATTGGTAAGACAGGACCTATTCTGTGGTCTATGTCCGGACCTGCTAACCAATTATTGCGTCAGTTGGGATTGTTGCTTTTCCTTGCCGAAGTCGGAACCTCGGCTGGCACCAATCTGGTGGCAACTTTCCAGGAAAGTGGCTGGCTGCTATTCGGAGTAGGTGCTGCTATTACGCTGATACCTATGTTAGTAGCTGTGCTCGTCGGGCTGTTTGTCTTCAAAATCAGTATACTCGACTTACTGGGAACCATCACCGGCGGTATGACCAGTACTCCGGGACTTGCAGCGGCCGACTCTATGACTGATAGTAACATTCCGAGTGTAGCTTATGCCACTGTTTATCCTATTGCAATGGTATTCCTTATACTGTTTATCCAGATTATTGCAACTATGGTTTAAGTCAAATGAAGATATACTTCATTCAACATAGGTTATAAATTAAATTCCCCTAAATTTGCATACGATATAAATACCAACTAGATATGAGAACATTGAAAGTCCCAACTATCATAAGCCTGACAACTTGCTTTTTCCTGATTCTGGCAGTAACTATTTGTAAGGGAAACAAGTTCGGGAGCATTCTCTCCGATGAGGAAAATGCAACAGAAAACTCTACAGGAACTTCCGATATATTACGGCATACGGATGAAGGAGTACAGATAATATCTACCCGGCAAATAACGAAAGATATCAACGGATATGGAGGAAATGTTCCTCTTGAGATCTATATGCAGGATAACCGCATTACAAAAGTGGTGGCATTGGAAAACTCTGAAACACCCAGCTACTTTGCCAAGGTACGAAACAGTGACCTGCTGCAACAATGGAATAATCTATCACCGGAAGAAGCAATCAATAAAGAAGTAGACGGAATATCCGGAGCTACAGAGTCTTCGGTAGCTATTATCCAGTCCATCCACAGGGCAATGGAATATGCAAAGGAACATCCGGCCGACAAGCCTGCAACTGCTTTCAGTTTTGATTGGATACTTTTCCTGGGTTTACTGGCAGGCATTACACTGTGTACCTTGATTATTGTATATTTCTCCAGAAAACCTAAAGGACAAATGACACAATATGTACTGAACACTTTCAGTCTCGCCTTGGTTATAGTAGTAACTGCATTATCTATTCAACCGAGACCAAATCAACCTAATAAGATGGAGGAACCTATTATGAAACAAGATGATAAACTTTCCGTTCTTGAAGCCATACATGCAAGAACCAGTATCCGCTCTTATCAACCACAAGAAGTAGAGAATGAAAAAATAGAGCAGCTGTTAAGAGCTGCCATGGCTGCTCCCACAGCAACCAATAAACAACCTTGGGCTTTCATTGTCATCAGGGATAAAGAGATTCTAAACGAATTGAGTTCCACCCTTCCTTATACCAAAATGGCAAAGGATGCTCCACTGGCCATCGTAGTATGTGGAGATTTAAATAAAGCTATCAGTGGTGCAGGTATGGAGTACTGGGTACAAGATGCTTCGGCTGCAACAGAAAACCTACTGCTGGCTGCACAAGGTTTAGGATTAGGGGCCGTATGGTCAGGAGTTTACCCTATGGAAGAACGGGTAAAAGAGGTACAGAAAATACTCCAACTGCCCAAAGACATCATTCCCCTGAACGTAATTCCAATCGGTTATCCGGCCGAGAATCCACTTCCGAAAGATAAATGGAAACCGGAAAATATTCATTATAACCGCTGGACAGAGGATAAATAAGAAATGACTTTCCTATTCATCCATATCATCTAGATGTATTTCCAATGCCTTCACCGAAATATAAATCTCATATACAGAGATAGCCAAAGAAATGATCAACAGCACCATTGCCAGACCAAAAATATAAATAGATACAAGATAAAGCTGTATATAAATAAAGAACATACTTACAACACACAGCAACAGGCTACCTGTTCCTGTCACCTGCATGGCACGCGTCAGATACAAGCGTTTTCGAAGATTGGCAATCTGTGCCGCAGTCACTGATGAATGATTCGCACGATACTGTTCCTTCAATGCACGTACCAATTGGGCATACGACATAAACCGATTGGTATATGCCAACATAATCAATGAAATCGCTGAAAACAGCAGAGCAGGAGTAGTTAGATCTATTTCCATATATCTTATGTACTAGAAAATCATCACATTATTTCAGAGGATTACTTTTCACCCCTTCAAAAGTTATCTTAACCGGATTGATATATCCATACTTATCAAAAGTCATTTCATCGATGCAGGTTTCACGATGGTTCCCGTCTGTCTCAGTCAACGGACGACGATGGTAAATGATATAATACTTATCAGATTTTGGTTCATGAATCACAGAATGATGTCCAGCTCCGGTAGCAATCTCCGGATCTTGCTGTAGTATTTTGCCAATACGCTTAAACGGACCAAAAGGATTATCTGCAATGGCATAAGCCACTGAGTAGTCAGGACCACCCCAACCTCCTTCCGACCACATAAAATAGTACTTCCCATCGCGAATGAACATGAAAGGACCTTCCGTATAATTTTCCGGTGTAACCTCCCTGTAGTAAGTTCCGTCTTCAAAAGGTAAAAGTCCCGTAAAGTCATCCTTCAGCTTAACGACGTTACATCTTCCCCAACCTCCATAATACATATAATATGAACCATCTTTATCCTGAAATACAAACTGGTCAATCGGTTGAGCACGATTATATATCTTATCTATGAGTGGCCGACCTAAATAATCCTGATATGGTCCCTCTGGTCTGTCTGCCACACCGACACCAATACCACCGTACTCATTATCATTCTGAATATCATTACCTCCAAAGAACAGGAAATACTTATTATCTTTCTTAACAATAGCGGGAGCCCACATAGCACGCCATACCCATTTCACAGCCTTATTGTCAATGATACGTTCATGCTTAGTCCAATTTACCAAGTCTGTTGAAGAAAAAGCATCCATGAATATTTGTTTCTCATATTTATCAGAATAAGTGGGAAATATCCAATATTCATCGTTCAGGATAATACCTTCGGGATCGGCATACCATCCTTCAAAAAGAGGATTACCTGACATTTGGACCGGTTGCTTTACACTACAGGACTGAAGTATTAACATCACAAAAATGAGTAATAAATAATAAGCCTTCATATATCTGACATTTTAAAAGGATAAAATTATACATTCTATTATCTCACATATTTTCCACAAAATAAAAGAAAAAAAACGGAAGAATATAATTTCCCTTTATAAAATGTACAATGCCTAAAGCAAAACTTCAATTTGTGGTTACAAGTAAAGTTCAGCTTCAGGCATAAAAGAACTCTCCAAAATGAGAAATCAGGAATTACGTCCTAATCTACTTCTTATCATAAATTCCATTAGAGAATTTTCCATAAGCCATCACCTGGTTCGTATCAGGAAAGTGTACAATCTCCGGGAGATTATTCGTGTCGAAATCAATATAAACCAGCTTTTCCGTATCCGATCCGTTGCGAATAACATGCGCACCTTCCGGACCCGCAGGGAAAGTAATTGCATCACCGGCTTTCACCGTTACATCTCCATTGATGGTACGAACGATACCTGTACCGCTGATAATATAGAATACCTCTTCATCCGTTTCATGATAATGGTATCCATAGGCAAAACTACCCGGTTCCACTTCTACAAAGTTCACACGGCACTGGTTCACATCCGCCTGCGCAACAATCGGTTTCACTGTAAATTCATTACCGTCCTGGCTAAATTTCTGACTTCCCGCGGTCCTGTAATTCTTTACTGCAAGTTCTTTCATTGTCTTTTTGTTTTTAAATTGTTTATAAGATAGTTGCATTCATCAGTTTTTTCACTAACTTCGCAAATGTAGTCAATGACTTTCCGACAGTGCAAAGCTATTCACTATTTTACTTATAAACAAGAAGTTACAAACAAGTAAGATAGTTACCTAAAGGTTACTTTTGCTGAAAAGCAAGAGTTTAAAAATGAAGAAAAAGAGAAAATAATTAATTATAACCTAATCACATGAGTATGAAAACAAGAATTACCTCTAATCGTATCACAGAACTACACCCGGACGAGATATTCGTTTTCGGTAGTAACCTGGAAGGCGCACATGGTGGCGGAGCCGCTTATCTGGCATGGAAAAAATGGGGAGCCATCTGGGGACAAGGAACCGGATTGCAAGGACAAACCTATGGTATTCCGACTATGCACGGAGGGCCGGGAGCCATCAAACCTTATGTAGATGAATTTATCCGCTTTGCTAAAGAACACTCACAATACACTTTCCTTGTTACAGAAATAGGATGCGGCATTGCCGGTTTTGCCCCGAAAGAAATTGCTCCTCTATTTAAAGAAGCTGCAAACGTGCCCAATATTCACCTGCCTCAGCGTTTCTGGGATGTACTGAATGCAAAATAAAGTCTTGCCCGCCTTCTGCCCAAAGCCAGTAAAATACAGGAAAGGGAACAAAGAGAGCAGATGACAAATATTACCCCCGTGGAAACCAGAATGTTTCCAATACCTACTAAAGGAGAGACAATGCCACCAAACGAAAAGCAGACAGCCCCCAACAATGCTGAGGCTGTCCCGGCATTGTCGCGCTCACATTCCATAGCTAACGCAGTAGATGTAGTGAACGTCATTCCCATCATAAAGAGAACTGCCAGCAACAGGAGTTCATAAATCCAGAAACTGCAACCTAAAGCCAATGCTGCACATTCGAGCAAAGAGACCTACCTATTTTATTCAAAGCTATCCAATATAAGAACAAAAAAATCTTAACTTAGCCTGTGGCTTCCAATTTCTTGTCCATACGCAACTCATGTTTTACAAAACGGCGAATAGAGCGGTAAGTAGGATGCAGTACTTTATACGGCCGAATGTCACTTTCGTAAACCAAGAACACCAACAGACAAAACAATGCTAACAGAACAAGCCAGCCGTACAGTTCTTTCATTGAAACCATCAGGGCCTGTTGTTGTACAGCACCATATAACTCTCCTGCAGGTATCCGGCTGATAAAAGGGTTCACATGATCTAATCCGGCGCCCAGCAGCATTGCATTCTTCTTCATAGCCCCATTCAGAGCATGTCCTAAAATGGCCGTGCCCAAAGCTCCACCAAATCCGGCACTGACAAACGACTGCACAGACACCGCCTGGAAGAAATGCTGGAAGGGAACACGAGACAGCACTGTAAGGAAGCAAATAGCTATCATCACATACCCGAAGCTACGCAGAAACAGCGGTATAAACAATGTTTCCTTCGGCAAAGCATACTCAATGCCGAAATAGAAATACATCAGATATCCGGTAATGGAAGAAAATGCAATCACCGTCATTGTCTTATAACGCCATTTGCGACGGGAGAAAGTGAAGAAGGTAAAGCCTGCTCCCACAACAATCCCCAGCAGTACCACCCAGTTGAGTGAAATTACATTCAAGGCATCATACCCCAATATACCTTCCATATAAACATGTTCGAACAGATGTGATGGTGCCAACAAAATATCTATTACTATATATAGTATAAAGGGAAGCCAAACAGAGCGATACGTCCACGTCTTCAAAGCAATAAACGGATGGCGGATGAAAGATGCACGCCACAGGTTCAATACAAGAATCAGCGTACCGATGATAGTTGCCGCCCGTATCTGGAAAGACTGATACCAATCATAATGTTCCCCATACACGCAGACAAAAAGGATACACAACAGCACAAGCCCCCACATCAAAGCCCCCAACCAATCGATACCGAACAACGGTAATTTCGGCAAGGAGCGATAACTACGGAATAACCACAATGTAACCAGCATCACCAATAGCAATAAACCAATAATCAACCAGTGCATATACTCCCACTTCGCCCAGAAGGCCGTATAGATTGTTACCAATCCCGATAGCTGAATACAACTCTGCACCAGCAGGTAGATAAAACAGAAGAATACCGATAAATCCCGTTTGGGAGTAAGCCATAATTGAATGGTAGAATTACATTCGAACGTGGCCCACATGCGGAAGATACCTGCAAAGAAACAGGTGATTACCAGCACGGGAATACTATGCGTATGCATACATATCAGATTAGAAATAATCAGGGCAATGCTGCACGTCATCAACGAAGCCTTCGAAGTAAAACGGAACTTCAGGCGGAACATGATGGCAAATGTCAACCCCATGCCCACCATAGAAGCATAACCTGCCATCATAATGTCCTCCTGCATTAATGCCGTAGAGCCAACCATCTCATTGACTGCCGCCAGATAGAGACCACCGGAGAACTGGAAGACTATGACAAAGGCAATGATAATCCAGGGGCGCAGTTTAGGAGGTACAAAATCACGGATAGCCGGAATGGAAAAAGGTCCTGTTTCGTGCATAATATCAATAGTTTACTACACACTCCACATTCATACCGGCACGCAGGCGCTCCATATCTTCCGGACGGTTACCGGTAGAGAACTCAATGCGGATAGGAATACGTTGTTCCACCTTTACGAAGTTCCCTGCAGAATTGTCCTGCGGCAGAAGAGAAAAGCTGGCACCCGTAGCACGGGAAATAGATTTCACAATACCCTTAAAAATAATCCCGGGTACGGCATCCACTTCTATTTCTACCGGCTGCCCCTCCCGGATATAGGTAGTCTGAGTTTCTTTGTAATTGGCTACCACCCATCTTTCATTTTCGTCAACAACGTCAACCACAGTCTGCCCGGGTTGTAGCAACTGCCCTTCCTGAATTTCTTTCCGTCCGGTAGTTCCGTCGCAGGGAGCAAGGATAACGGTATAAGAAAGATTCAGGCGCGCCAGTTCCAAAGCAGCCTGCGCCAGTTTGATACCTGCATCTGTTTGTTCCAGACGGTGAGTCTGTTCCTGCTTTACTAAAGTGGTAGATTGGCGCTGACGGAGCAGAAGTTCATAACGTGCCTTAGATGCTTCATAATTTGTCTGTACGGCATCGTACTGCTGTTTGGTGACGGCATCCTGTGCCAAAAGGTTTTTATATCGGTGGTATTCGCGCTCGGCATTGTTCAAGCGAACTTTAGCTTCCTGTAAACCTGCATCGGATACGGCAATATTATTCTGGGTGGTATGTACCGTGGTGGCCATTGCATTCTTTCCCGAAATAGCATTCTGAAAATCAGCCTCAGCCTGTGCCAGACGGAAACGGAACTCGGAATCTTCAATCAATGCCAAGGTATCACCTTTGCGCACTTCCTGGTATTCATCGAAATAGATCTTCTTAATAAAGCCTTGCACACGGCTATTGACGGGGACAATCAGCTGTTTTACCTGTGCATTGTCAGTATAAGCTACACTGCCGAGGTGGACGAAATGAGAGCATACCCACACCAGCCCGGCAATAAGTAAGAGACCAACCACTACGTTATAAATCAATTTTTTCTTTTTGCGTTCCATATCTTATTTAATTCATTAGTTTTTCATTCATATATAATTGCCGACAATTTACAGACATCCCGCTGTCTTCTTCAGCTTATAGAGGTTGAAAAGTATATTAATCTGTGCATTCACCAATTGCAACTCCGCATTCAACTTAGAATTACTGGCATCCAGCATATCAGTAATCAATGCCAGATCATTCAAGTAGCGGTTATTTACCACACTGTAATTTTGTGCAGCCAATTCCAGACTCTTCTTTTGCGTATCACAAATGGTAAAAGCCTCATAAAAACAGATGTATGCCGCCTTCACTTCTGTCCGTACATTCTCCTGTAACAACAAATCATTCTCCTGTGCACGCCGGGTGGACAGGCGTGCCAGACGGATTTTCTTCCCGGATTTAAAGATGGAAGCTATATCAAACTTCAACTCTATGCCGACATACCAGTAATTCAGATTCTTGTTAATAGGCGGTACTTCAATCGTAATGGGCCCGTCCAGTTTATCACCGGCAAAGAGAGCTACGGATGGTAAGCGTTCCGCCTTCGCAATCCGTTCATTATATTCTGACTGCTTGATATTCAGTTTCATCTGTTGCAGCACAGGAGAGCTCAATACTGCCGTCTCCTGCCAATGGGCCTCTTCCGAAGTTTTGGGAAGTTGCCCCAACAAAGTAGTATCCACACCAATCACCGTTTCTTCGGGTAAACCGAGTACGGTGGTCAACTGATTATTTAAAATGAGGATACTATTCTCAATCTGCGTCAATGCCAGTTCCAGAGATTTCAATTGTAATTCATAACGAGTGATATCATTTTTCAAAGCCAGCCCCTGCGACTGCTTGGCATTAATATCTTCCACCAGTTTCCGGGTTTGCTCTATATTCTTCCGATATACTTCTGCCTGATTCTGTAGTTTGTACATCTCCAGATAATTTCCTACCAGCAGGAAGCGGATATCCTGCCTGTTCTTCTCTTTATCCAATTCTGCCAGTTGCTGCTGCAATTTAGCAATGGCAATCCGGCTTGTGATGGCTCCACCTGCATAGATGACCTGCGAAGCCTCTATTGCAAAGTTATTGCCGAAGTGCGGCATAGCAGCATTCTCACCGTTTGTAAAATCACGGTCTGCCAACCAGGCATCGCCCAGATAGCTTGCCGAAACGGATACATCAATCGAAGGAAGTTGCGCATTTTTAGCCACCTTCACCGCCTGCCCGGCTTCCTCTTCTGCTAAACGGAATGTACGGATACTGCGGCTATTGGCATCCGCCATCTCAAACATCTCTTCAATTGTCATCTTCTGAAAGGTTTGTGCAGATACAACAGAGATGTTCAGCGCCCAAACAAAGACAAATAATTCTTTTAATCTTTTCATAATGCCTATTAAATTGTTACCTCAAAAACGGCTGCAAAGGTCGGATTAATTCTTTGCTAAAGAGAAATCCGGAATTTGGCAAAGTTGGTTTAATTTGGAGATTTCAAAGGATTCCGCTACCTTTGTGCTACAATAAAATCACCTCCAATGACCTCTTCCATACGTATAAAAAACATCTGTGAACTCCCTATCATCAGTGGTAGCAGGAATGATACACGAAAGAGAATCAGTTGTATCACCATTGGCCAACGGGAAGCAGAAGAACAATTTTCATCAGACATTCACTTGGATGCCTTTATTATCTTATTGGTTTTATCCGGAAAAGGACATACGGTAATCAATTACAAGACGTATGATATTCAAGCGGATACCCTCCTACTTCTGTCTTCTGCCCATTTGTTCCATTTTGGAGAATGCAGTGATGATTTCCAGTGCCAGTGCCTCTTTGTCAGCAAAGCTTTTACAGATGAGATGGATTCCACCGATATGATTTACCGACGGACTAAATATGGCGTACGATTATACAACGAACCGGTAGTTCCCCTAGAGCACTCACATGCCGGCTTATTAGCCGAAAGACTGATCAGCATCAATAAGAACATAGACCAGACAGAGCATTTCTATCACAAAGAAGTTATTCTGAACCGCCTGTTCGCCTTTTATCTCGATTTAAGCGATATCCTTGAACGAACTAATCTACCACATACAAATGGTTGCCTGACCCGTTATGAAAGTATCATCAAATCATTCATTGAGTTACTGGCAACTCATTATCGCAAAGAGCATAAAGTGGATTTTTACGCCGCCCAGCTGAACTTATCCGCCCATCACCTGACGCAAATAGTGAAACTCGTAACAGGGCAAAGTGTAAGTGACTTCATTTTTGAAATGTTATTCAGTGAAGCCCGTAACTTGTTAACCCACTCCAAACTTTCCGTACAAGAAATCGCTGCTACCCTCAACTTCTCCGACCAGTCTTCTTTTGGGAAGTTCTTTAAGCGGAAAGCAGGTATATCGCCAGTCGATTTCAGGAAAGATGTACTGTTTGTTGAGGAGGGATGAATTGGCAAAACGAGAAGAAAGGAATAAAGTTACGAGCTACAAGTAGCTGCGCTATATATCACAGGTCGTTATCCTGCTATCACTTTATCACTCTACCACCTTATCACATTTTGTTCATAACCGTTCAGAAAGAAGGGAATTTCAGTGCAGTTATCCTGAAAATTTAGTGCGGTTACCCTGAAGTCATATTCTTTATTCAGATATTTATCGTACTTTTGTAACCTGTAAACCAGCTATTACGTTTAAGAAGGAATACAACTATGCGCTATAAACTTTCGGCACCTGCCACCTTGCATACCACTGTCCAGCTCCCGGCTTCCAAAAGTATCAGCAACCGGGCTTTGATATTACACGCTTTAGCACAAGGGCATATCACGCCTACCAATCTGAGTGATTGCGACGATACCTGCGTCATGATAAAAGCCTTGGACGGAAATCCCGAACATATCGATATACTTGCTGCCGGAACCGCCATGCGTTTTCTCACGGCTTATCTGAGTGTAACACCCGGCACACGCATCATCACAGGTACCGAACGGATGCAACAACGCCCCATACGTATCCTGGTGGACGCCTTGCGCGAGTTGGGAGCACAAATAGAATATGCCGGAAACGAAGGTTTCCCTCCCTTACGTATCACAGGTACAATATTGACAGGCGAAGAAATCAGCCTTGCCGGAAATGTAAGTTCACAATACATATCCGCTTTACTGATGATCGGCCCTATCCTGAAAAACGGATTAAGGCTGAACTTGACAGGAGAAATCATTTCACGTCCTTATATCAATCTGACTCTGCAATTGATGAAAGAATTCGGTGCAGACGCTGCATGGAGTTCCGAAAGCAGCATTAGCGTCCATCCGGGCCAGTACGAAGACATACCTTTCACGGTAGAAAGTGACTGGAGCGGTGCTTCCTACTGGTATCAAATGGTTGCCTTGAGCCAGGACAGCAAAGAAGAACCTGCAAAAACAGAAGTAGAACTGCTGGGACTTTTCCCACGCAGTTATCAGGGTGACAGCCGGGGAACAGAGATATTCGCCAAACTTGGTGTACGGACTACATATACTGACCGGGGAGTGGTATTAACCAAGACAGGAACTCCCGTTGCCCGTTTAGAGGAAGATTTAGTGGACATACCCGATCTGGCACAAACTTTCGTTGTGACTTGTTGTTTAATGAACATACCTTTCCGCTTCAGCGGATTACAAAGTTTGAAGATAAAGGAGACTGACCGTATCCAGGCACTTATCACAGAATTACATAAGTTGGGATATGTGGTGAAGTCGGAACAGGACAGTATATTAATATGGAACGGCGAGCGTTGCGAACCGGAAGCCAGTCCCGTGATTGCAACTTACGAAGACCACCGGATGGCGATGGCTTTTGCCCCTGCCGCCCTATTGGTACCATCGGTACAGATTGCTGAGCCACAAGTGGTTTCCAAGTCTTATCCGGGATATTGGAAAGATTTGAAACAAGCAGGGTTTAATATTGAAATTGAGGAATAAGCTATGTTAATACTAATTATAAGCCTTATTGTACTGGTCTGTATCGCCCTTGTGGCAGGATACATCCGTAACCAGCGTCTGCAAAAAAAGATAGAACGCGGAGAACTGGATGCCATGCCCGAAGTGAAAGAGGTTGATGCGGAATGTTGTGGACAGCATGAAGTATGCGAACGGGACAGTCTGTTGGCTGCCGTCAGCAAAAAGATAGAGTACTATGATGATGAAGAATTAGACAAGTACATTGGCATTGCTCCCGAAGACTACACTCTCGAACAGGAAGATGAGTTCAGGGACGTATTCTATACAATGCAGGATACTGACGTTGCCGGGTGGGTGCGCAGCCTGCAATTACGGGGAATAGCACTACCGGATAATATCAAGGATGAAATATTTCTGATTATAGGAGAAAGGAGATCTTAAAGTGGAGCTACTGCAATACACCTTCTTTCAACATGCCCTCATCGGCAGTTTGCTGGCAAGCATTGTCTGCGGGCTTATCGGTACGTATATCGTGACGAGACGGCTGGTATTCATCAGTGGCGGACTGACGCATGCTTCTTTCGGAGGCATCGGTCTGGGATTATATACAGGCGTCTCTCCCATACTGGCTGCCGGTGTGTTTGCTGTGCTGTCGGCTTTTGGAGTGGAATGGCTTAGCAAACGCAATGACATGCGCGAAGATTCGGCTATCGCTGTATTCTGGACGCTGGGTATGGCACTGGGTATCATGTTTACCTTCCTTTCACCCGGGTTTGCACCCGATCTTTCGGCTTATTTATTTGGCAATATACTGACGATTACATTAGGAGATATCGCATTGCTGGCGGGACTTGCAGTAATATTAGCCATCTTCTTTGTCCTATATTTGCGCCCGATCATCTATGTTGCTTTCGACCGGGAGTTTGCCCGTTCACAAGGTATTCCCGTACAGATATTCGAATATGTACTGATGATGTTCATTGCATTGACCATTGTTGCATGCCTGCGCATGGTAGGCATCGTGCTGGTTATTTCCCTGCTCACCATCCCGCAAATGACGGCGAATCTGTTTACGCATCGTTTCCACCGTATTATCTGGTTGTCTATTGGCATCGGTTATCTCAGTTGCCTGGGCGGATTAATGATATCTTATTATCTGAACGTTCCTTCCGGGGCGGCTATCATCTTCTTTTCCATCATTATATATGTAGTATGTAAGCTGGGAAAGAGTTTTTATTTATCTTTACGGCAGAAAATGCAAACCCCGTAAAACCTACTGGTATAGTTGAAACGCAAAGCAATCCTCCTCGTTGGCATCTTAGTTACTTTGATGCTTGTTACCGGATGTTCCACCCGAAAGAACACAGCCGGTACACGCTTCTACCATGCCCTGACCACCCGTTATAACGTATACTTCAACGGAAACGAAGCTTATAAAGCCGGATTGCAGGCACAGCAGCAAGGGAACAAAGATAACTATATGGAGATGCTCCCCCTCTATCCCATAGGCAATAAAGAAACTACAGGCATCGGCACTTCCGACTATGAGCGTGCCATTGAGAAAGCACAAAAAGCCATTCGCCAACATTCCATCAAACGGCGCCCTATCCGTAAACCGGGACGGGCTTATACGGATGAATACAAGAAATGGCTGGCACGCCGGGAGTTCAATCCTTTCATTAATCGTGCCTGGATGTTATTGGGTAAAGCTCAATATCAGAAAGGAGACTTTCCGGAAGCGGCCGCAACCTTCTCTTATATTGCACGGCTTTATGACGGACAGACGAATATCACTTCCGAAGCTTTAATCTGGTTGTCCCGTTGCTACTCTGCGTTGGGGTGGCAATATGATGCGGAAGATGCTTTAAGCAGGGTGAATAATGACAGTTTACCACCGGCGCTGGCTGTTCCATATGCTTCGGCCACAGGAAATTTCCTATTAGGTAGCCAACGATACAAAGAAGCGATCCCCCATCTCGAAAAGACAGCCAGGAAAGAAAAGAACAAGCAGCAGAAAGCACGATGTTACTATCTCCTGGGACAGACCTATCAAACGCTGCAACAACCGGAACAGGCCTATCAGGCGTACAGCAAGGTAATCCGCCTCAATCCACCATACGAACTGGCGTTAAGTGCCCGCATCCGTCAGACGGAAGTGATGCCCACTGCCAATAGTCGTAAGATTACCGGAAAGTTATTGCGCCTCAGCAAGGATGAGAAAAACAAAGAATACCTCGATCAGATTTATTATGCATTGGGAAATGTATACCTTGCCGAGAAAGATACGGTACAAGCTCTTGCTGCCTATCACAAAGGAATAGAGAAGAGCACTCGGAACGATGTGGAGAAAGGAATTCTTCAACTTACACTGGGTAATCTGTACTGGCAGCAAGCGCGTTATGCCGAAGCACAAAAAGCATACGCCGAAGCAATAGGATTGATAGACAAAGCCCATCGGGAATATGCCACTATCACCAATCGTTCAGAGATTCTGGACGAACTGGTACCACATACCAATGCCATACAGCTACAGGATAGCTTGCAACATCTTGCCAGACTGCCGGAAGCAGAGCGAATGGCAGCCATAGAGAAAATCATAGCACAAGTGATAGCCCGGGAAGAAGCAGAACGCAAAGCTGCAGAAGAAGCAGAACGGGAAGCAAACCGACAGAAGATGAGGGAAGAAGCGGAAAGTCAATTACCCGCCACTTCAATTATCAGCAGACCGGGACAGGAAAATGCAGTCACTACCCCACAGCCCCTCCAATCTACAATAGGAGGAAAGCAAGACTGGTATTTCTATAACCCTCAATTGGTAGAGCAAGGAAAAGCTGAATTCCAACGCTTGTGGGGACGCAGAAAGCTGGAAGATAACTGGCGAAGGAAAAATAAAACAGTAGTTGCACTGGATGATTTTGAAGCGATAGATTACAGTGAATCGGAAGAGAGTGTTGCTAAGAAAGACACAATCCATGGCAATCAGGGAAATGAAACTATTGATTCTTCCATTCCCCAGAAAGAAGAAAATGAAAAGAACACTGCCGACAGCATTGCCGGTGATACTCACCGCCCGGAATACTACCTGACACAAATTCCGTTGACAGAAGAAGCTATGCAAGCCTCAAACACACTGTTATCAGAAGCCTTATATGGTGCCGGAATGATTTTCAAGGATCGTATGCAGGATTTCAAACGGGCAGAAGCTGCGTTTGAACGACTGGTACGCGAGTTCCCTGACTTTGCACAAGCGGATGAAGCATATTATCAGTTATTCCTGACCGAACTGGCTCTAAATTATTATGGAGAACTTCCTGCCCTGCAACGTGCAGAGAAATATAAGGCCGAACTTATCGCCCGGTTCCCAAAAAGCCGCTATGCCAAGACACTAGCCGACCCGGACTTTGCTGAAAATGCCGTATATGGCAAACAACGTGAGGACTCCCTCTATGCCCATGCTTACAAACATTTCCAACTGGGTGATACAACCACCGTACGTGCAGCCGAACATCTTTCTGCCGAGATATACCCTCTGGGGCAACATCGTCCCAAATTTATGTTCCTCAATGCCGTCACCCGGCTACAGGGAGGGGAAACTGATCAGTTCCTTGCTATCCTGAAAGAGCTTGTACAGCAATATCCGCAAAATGAAATCACGGATCTGGCTGCCCATATTCTGAAAGGGGTACAGGAAGGACGCCTGCTGGCTCACGACAGCCATACATTTGGCTCCATCTGGCAACGGCGGAATGCTGAGCTTGCCGAGGCTGGCAAGTTAATAAGCGACAGTCTGAGTGGTAGCGCTATTCTTCCTCCGGACAGCGCATTCAGTACAGAGCGCAACACACCGTTCCTTTTTATTCTGGCTTACGAAGAAGGAAAGGTAAATGAGAACATGCTACTGTTTGAAGTGGCACGCTATAACTTCTCCACTTTCCTGGTGAAAAACTTCGACCTTGCGTTTGCTCACGAACGGGGCATTGGCATGCTGCAAATCCGACCATTCAGTAACTACGATGAGGCGCAGCAATACTTCCGCCGTCTTTATGCCAATCCCGAAATGGCTACACGACTCAGTGGTATGCGTGCCATACTCATATCGGAAGCCAACTACGAACAACTGATTAAACAGTATAGTTTCGACGATTACGATACCTTCTACCGTGCACACTTCTCTTCTATACCGGAACCTGAGTTAAAAGGTTACACGCTGGATGAGCCACTACTGAACCTGCCAACAGAGGAAGAAGAACGGCAAAAAGAAGAAAATCTGCCTATGGAAGAGGATGACCCGGAAAATGGTGTTATCTTTGAGGACTGAAAAAGTGAGTAGTGTTATGAAGAAAGATAAACTCCTTTGGGTAGACGATGAGATCAGCTTGCTGCGACCGCACATTCTGTTTCTGGAAGGCAAAGGTTACGAAGTAGACACCGTAACCAACGGACAGGATGCACTGGACCGTTGCCGTGCTACCACCTATGACCTGATCTTTCTGGATGAAAACATGCCTGGGCTGAGCGGCCTGCAAACCCTGGCTTTGATAAAAGATATCTGCCCCACCGTCCCCGTGGTCATGATCACCAAGAGCGAAGAGGAAAATATCATGGACATGGCTATCGGTCAGAAAATTGCAGATTACCTGATCAAGCCCGTCAATCCCAATCAAATATTATTATCGCTAAAGAAGAACCTTCACCGCCGGGATATCGTCAGCGAAGCCGCACAAACCGGTTACCAGCAGAGTTTCGGTAAGATAGGCATGCAGATTAATGACTCACTGACAGCAGCCGACTGGATGGAATTATATCGCCGCCTTGTTTATTGGGAACTGGAACTGGAAGCTACAGACAGCCCCATGAGCGAAATGCTTGCCATGCAGAAAACAGAGGCCAACAGTGCTTTTGCGAAATTCATCAAAAGGAACTATGCAGATTGGGTATCAACCAAAGATGCACCTGCCGACCGTCCCCTAATGAGTCCTGATCTCTTCAAGCGTATTCTTTTCCCGGCACTGGACAAAGGCGAGAAGGTTTTCTTCATAGTACTCGATAATTTCCGTTACGACCAGTGGCGCGTACTTGCCGACGAATTATCCGGTCTGTTCAATATAGACGAGCAACTCTATTTCAGCATTCTGCCCACTGCCACACAATATGCCCGTAACGCTATTTTTTCCGGTCTGATGCCTGACCAGATAGCCAAACTGTTTCCGGAACTGTGGGTAGATGAAGACGAAGAAGAAAACAAAAACCTGAACGAGGCTCCACTTATACGTACTATCATTGAGCGCTATCGCCGCAACGATACATTCTCTTATCATAAAATCAATGATGCAGCCGGTGCAGAACGCTTACTAGCACAACTTCCTACCCTGGCACAGAATGACTTAAACGTTGCGGTATTCAATTTCATCGATATGTTGAGCCATAGCCGTACAGAGAGTAAAATGATACGTGAACTCGCTTCTACTGAAGCTGCCTATCGCAGCATTACCCTTTCATGGTTCCGACATTCACCCTTGAGCGATCTTCTGAAAGCGCTCGCATCCCGTCAATATCGTGTCATTATCACGACCGACCACGGCAGTATCCGCGTAGATAACCCTGTAAAAGTACAGAGCAACAGTAAGGAAATCAATGCTAACCTGCGCTATAAGCTATCACGTAATATGGCATACAACCCCAAACAGGTATTTGAAATCACCCGCCCGGCCGAGATACACCTTCCCTCACCCAATGTGAGTACGCGCTATATCTTTGCCACAGGACGCGATTTCTTTGCCTACCCCAATAATTACAACCATTATGTCAGTTACTACACCGATACCTTCCAGCACGGAGGTATTTCGATGGAGGAAATGATAATCCCGCTCATCACACTGAGCGGACGAAGCTGAAAGTAAATTGTAAATTCAATCTAATATGGAAATTAAAATTCAATCTCTGGACCATATCCATGAAGCCGCCCGCGAGTTTATCGCTGCTATGGGCGACAACACTGTTTTTGCTCTCTATGGAAAGATGGGAGCTGGTAAAACTACTTTTGTCAAAGCACTTTGTCAGGAACTGGGTGTTGAAGATGTCGTTACATCACCCACCTTTGCCGTTATCAACGAGTATCGTTCGGACATAGCGGGAGAACTCATTTACCATTTCGATTTCTATCGTATCAAGAAGCTGGAAGAAGTATACGATATGGGTTATGAGGATTATTTCTACAGTGGGGCACTCTGTTTCATTGAATGGCCGGAGCTGGTAGAAGAACTGTTGCCGGGCAATACAGTGAAAGTAACCATAGAAGAGCTGGAAGATGGTTCACGCAAGTTGACAATGGAAAATCAAGGTTAATATCTTATGAGTCAATACATCGTACAAGGCATCTTTGCAGTGGCCGGCATCATTTCATTACTGGCAGCAATATTGGACTGGGAGTGGTTCTTCACTGCTCGCAATACACAATTCGCAGTAAAAAGTGTGGGAAGAAAACGTGCCCGGTTATTCTATGGTGTACTGGGAGTTATTCTTATCGGAATGTCGGTGTTCTTCTTTCTGAATACACCGCCGGTATAATTTTTTAGACGCAGAAACTGCAACACCTGCATTATCTGCGTCTAAAAACTCAAGGATTCTATTGCCATCCTCCGCCAAGTGCTTTATATAGCCGCACCAACGTTATCTGCTTATCCCGTATCGCATTGCTTAAACCTATCTGGGCATCAAAATATCCACGTTGCGCATCCAGCACATCCAAATACCCGATCACTCCGTTGATATACTGTAACTGCGCCAACTCTACATTACTCCGTGCCGCTTGTTCCAATTGTAGACGCGATTCATAAATCTCTTTGATTTTACTAAAATCCACAATGGCATTCCGCGCATCCTTAAATGCTGTCAATACTGATTTCTCATAAGAATACACCTCTTGTTCATAAGCTGCTTTCTTTGCTTTTAACATTGCGCGGTTCTTTCCCATAGCAAACAAGGGCGTCAGTAATGATCCGCTCAAAAAATGATATGGTGATTTCAGGAAATCCGAGAACTCAGCACTCTCCAAACCATAATGCGCTGTCAAAGCCAAACGAGGAAACATATTGGTATATGCAAGCCCCACTGATGCATTGGCTGCAATCAACTTCTGTTCCGCCTGACGTACGTCCGGACGACGCTCCAATAATGTGGAAGGAAGCCCAACAGGAAGGCTTTCCGGTAATTTCACTTCTTCCGGCAATACTGAACGTGCAATCTTCTGCGGATAATCACCAGCCAGAAACGCAATATCATTTTCTTTTATGGAAATCTTTCGCTCCAGATCCGGTACCAAGGTCGCAGTACGTGCCAATTCCACCTGTGCCTGTTGATAAGAAGTCTCTGAAGTCAGTCCGCCTTCAAAACGAAGCTTTGCCAAACGAACTCCCTCTTTACGGGCATTCAGTGTCTGCCGCACAATAGCCAATTCATTATCCAAGGCTACCAATTCAAAATACGCCTGAGCCACTTCTGCCACCAGACTCATTTTCAGTGCCCGTTGTGCTTCTATCGAACCCAGGAAATCTGCCATACTCTTATCTTTTGCCCAACGCAGGTTTCCCCAAAGATCTACTTCCCATGAGACTATTGCTTTGGCTTCATAACTCCGGTCCGAACTGTAATTATCTCCGCCATAATTCTCCGCCTCCTTATCTGCATATAACTTTCCACTGACTTGTGGAAAAAGATTAGCAAAGTCAATGCGTTTCATTGCGGCCAACTCCTTTACCCGGGCAGCAGCAATTTTCATATCTTTATTATATTCAAGAGTACGCTCAATAAGTGCTTGCAGCGTGGTATCAGTATAGAGTTCCCACCATTGCCGGTCGGCAATAGAAAGTGTGTCCTGTTCTGTAGAGTCAAGTTGCTGCGGCAAATTCAACTCCGGACGTGCATAGTGTTTACCCAACTGGCAGGAACTGAACGCCAGTACCACCACCATTATCATACCATATATTGTATATTTTCTTTTCATAACTTATCGTTTAAATCGCTTCGTAACTTTCTTAATATTCGCGCTTTTCGCTTTTGCCTTCGCCTTATAAATCAGTACGAAGAAGAACGGGACTAAAAGAATACCTACCGTTACAGCCAGAATCATTCCGAAGAATACACCAGTACCAATAGCCTGACGGCTTGCCGAACCCGGTCCACTGGCAATCACCATCGGCAGCATACCAAGGATAAATGCCAAAGATGTCATCAAGATAGGACGAAAACGCAACTGTGATGCATGCAAAGCTGCTTTAACTACATTCGCACCACGGTCTACCTGTTCCTTAGCAAATTCTACAATCAAGATTGCATTCTTTGCCGCCAGTCCGACTAGCATAACCAGCCCGATCTGGAAATAGACATCATTCTCCAAACCGCAAGTCCATACTCCGAGATAAGCTCCCAATGCGGCAATCGGCAATGAAAGTAATACCGCAATCGGCACTGTCCAACTCTCGTAAAGGGCAGCCAGGAAGAGGAATACAAACAGGAATACCAGTGCCAACACCATTGCCGTCTGTCCGCCAGCCTGCTTCTCCTGATATGAAAGTCCGCTCCATTCCACACCTATGTTCTCCGGCAAATGCTCACGGGCAATCTGCTCAATAATCTCCATTGCCTGACCGGAACTATAACCGTCGGCCGCTCCACCACGGATCACAGCACTGTTGAACATGTTGAAACGCTTGATGCTACCCGGCCCCGTGGTATATGAGGTAGTTCCGAGGGAAGTTAGCGGTATCATCACATTATCCGCCCCACGTACAAAGAACAGGTTAATATTTTCCTTGTGTTCCCTGTAAGGTGCTTCAGCCTGGATATATACACGATAAATACGGTTAAACATATTGAAGTCATTTACATATACCGAACCAGTATAAGCTTTCATGGTTGAAAACACATCTGCCAGCGGTACACCTGCCAGTTTCACCTTATCACGGTCTACATCGAAATAGAGCTGCGGGATATCTGCCTGCAAAGATGATGATAACCCGGATAATTCCTTGCGTTGTGAAGCGTAATACATCAACGTATCCGTCGCTTGTACCAGATTATCAAAAGTAGCGTCTCCACGTGCTTCGAGTTGCATCTCGAAACCACCCGAACTTCCCAGTCCCGGGATAACCGGCGGTGTGGAAAGGTATACCTTACACTCGGGATACTCCTGTAAATCCTTTTTCACCTGAGCCATTACCTCATCGATAGTCTGTCCGTCACGTGCACCCCACGGCTTCAGAATAACAGTCAGTTCACTGCGTGCCTGGCTGCTACCCACACGGGGGCTACTACCTACTACACTCTGAACATATTCTACCGCCGGATTCAACATCAGATATTCTATAGCACGTTCCGATACGATTCGCGTACGCTCCAGTGTCGCACCTTCAGGCAATTCCAATTCCACTTTAAAGTATCCTTGATCTTCTACAGGCAAGAAACTGGTCGGTATCAGGCGGTTTATCAGAAAAATAGCCACCAGTATCACACCAAATACACTCAATACTCTGCGGGGATTGCCTATCACACGTGAAATCTGGCGAACATACTTACGGTTACCCATACTCAGTGCATAGTTGATATAGCGGAATACAATATTCTTCCGTTTATGAGATTCCGGTTTCAATATCAATGAACACATCACCGGACTCAGAGTCAGCGCAACAACTGTAGAAAGCAATACGGAAACCACAATTGTCACCGTAAACTGACGATAAAGCTGTCCTGTGATACCACCGAGAAAACTAACCGGTACAAACACAGCTGCCAGCACCAGAGACGTAGCAATAATCGCTCCCGTCAATCCTTCCATCGCTTTCTTTGTAGCCTCGTAAGGTGGCAGTTTCTCTTCATGCATGATGCGCTCCACATTCTCTACCACCACAATGGCATCATCCACCACAATACCAATGGCAAGTACTAATCCAAGTAAGGTAAGTATATTGAGAGAGAAACCGAATATCAGCATGAAACCAAACGTACCAATCAGAGAGATAGGTACCGCCACAATCGGAATAAGGGTAGCACGCCAGCTTTGCAATGATAAGAATACTACGATAATCACCAGTATCAATGCTTCAAACAAAGTCTTGTATACTTCGTGAATAGACTCTGAAATGTAAGTAGTCATATCAAATGGAATCTCGTAACTCAATCCGTCAGGAAAGTTATTGCTGATTTCATCCATTGCCTTTTTCACATTCTCCGCCACTTCCATAGCATTGGCACCCGGAAGCATATAGATACCTAACACAGCTGCATTCTCACCATTGATGCTACTCTCCGTATTGTACGAAGAAGCCTCCAATGAGATACGTGCCACGTCACGCAAACGAATAATGGAACCATCCGCATTAGCGCGAATTACAATATCCTCAAACTGTCCTACAGTAGAGAGACGTCCCTGCGTTGTAATAGGAATGGTAATATCCAGTCCTGCCACAGGTTGTTGTCCCAATACACCGGCTGCTGATTCACGATTCTGATCTTTCAGAGCATTCTGCAAATCGGCTACGGTCAGTCCAAAGTTTGCCAATTTATCTGGTTGCACCCAAATCTGCATAGCATAGTAACGGCTACCAATATTCGACACACGACCTACACCGGGAATACGGCGAAGTAAATCGAGCACATTCAATGTAGCAAAGTTACTCAGATAAATTTCATCAAACTTCGGATCAGAAGACCTCAGACAGATAGTCATTAACTGGCTGGCTGCCTGTTTTTCTACGGATATACCGTTTTGTACCACCTCTGCCGGAAGACGGGATTCCGCCAACTTCAAGCGGTTTTGTATTTCAACCGCTGCCAAGTCAGGATCAGCAGAAATATCAAATGTAACTGTAGCTGAGAAACCACCGGAGTTTGAGCTATTGGACTCCATGTAGAGCATTCCCGGCGTTCCGTTCAACTCTTGCTCAATAGGTGTAGCTACCGCTTGGGATACCGTCAGCGCACTGGCACCGGGATACGAAGCACTAATCTTCACCACCGGCGGTGTAATCTGCGGATATTGGTCAATGGGAAGCATCGTCAGTCCGATGATACCCACAATGACAATCAGTATAGAGATGACAGCCGAAAAGACCGGTCTGTCTATAAAGAAACTTACTTTCATACGCTCTCCCCTCCCTCTTCATCTTCTTTCTTCAACAGGGCATTGTTAACTTTAACTTTCATCCCCGGACTCAGTTTATGGTATCCTTCTACCACTATTGTTTCACCCGGCACCAAACCTCTCTCCACCACTACTTGATTCTGGAACTCCGGTCCTAACTCTATAAAACGACGTTCTACAGTAGAATCACGACGCATAACAAATACATAAGCACCACCTTTTTCTATAATAACAGACTTCAGAGGAACCACTGTTGCATTCTCCCGCACATCCAGCAATAGCTTCACTTTAGTAAACTGACCCGGAAGCAATACGTGTTTCGGATTAGGCATTTCGGCACGAACAGAGAAAGTACCGGTACGTGGATCAACCTGTGGTTCGGCAAAGTCAACCAAGCCTTTGAAAGGATAAACTGTATTATCGGCAAGTGTAATAGAAATATTCGGCTGCCAGGAACGGGTAGAATCTTTCTGTCCCAGATTCACGTTACGTTCCTTGGTTTTCAGATAGTCTAATGCTGTCATACTGAAATCTACCAGTACCGTATCGCTTTTCACGATATTGGCAAGCAATGACTTGCCACCCGTACCGACCAATGTGCCAAGGTCTACATACCGTTCACTGATGTGCCCGGCTAGCGGAGAGCGAACCACTGTATATCCAAGTTCCAACTCTGCCTGGTCAAGATCAGCCTGACTCATAGCAACGCTAGCCACTGCCGTTTCATAAGCAGCCACCGCGTTATCCAAATCTAATTGACTGGCAGCATTTTGTTCATACAAAGGGCGAATACGCTCCAAATCACGTTGTGCTTTTTTAGCTTGTGCTTCATCTTTTTTCAGCTGTGCACGAGCCTTATCCGCTTTAGCACGATACTGATCCTGATTGATAACAAACAAAACTTGATTCTTCGTCACATAAGTACCTTCTTCGAAAAGCATATTTTCCAGATACCCTTCTACGCGGGCACGCACTTCTACAAACTGTTGGGCACGAACACGTCCCACGTATTCACCATAGATTTCGACATCATCTTGTGCCACCGGTTCCACAGCTACTACCGGAAGATCCGGTGCAGGTGCCGGACGATGAGTAATAAACCAGTAAATCGCTACTAACAGTACTATACCAACTGCGGCAATCACTGCCTGTTTTTTCGTTATTCTGAATTCTCTCTTCTTAAAAAACGATTTCATAAGCTCTCTGTTTATGTTAAAAACCCTATAAATAAAAAACACAACCGGCGTGCCAAAGTTCGATGGCTATACCTTTATTATTCATAGTCAAACCATTAAAGTTTTAACAAAGGATTATGAGAGTGGGGAATTCACTCTACAAGTGTGGAATTATTCCACAAAAAAAGTCCGAACAAGCTGTTCGGACTTCTCTTTTACTTAACTGAAACTTCTTACTCTTCATCATCATCCAATGATTCCGTATATTCCAGTTCTCCTTGAACCACAAACAGAATTTCTTCCGGATCATACTCACCCATCTCATCTTTGTGGGCTTCTTTGATGATGTAATCTACGATTTGCCCCAGGTCGACTTCGATGCATCCATCTTCATCCGGCTTTGCATCCAAGATGCCGCTTTCAGAATAATACTCGTCAATCAAATCGAGAAAATAATAGAGCTCATCATCGGAGTACTTCTCTTTTAACTCCTGCGGCAAATAATTCTTGATGTATTCGATGGTTTTTTCGTCATCGAGATCATCCTTTAAGAAATCGTCTTCCAGTCCCATAACAGTTAGTTTTTTAAGGGTTAATACCTTATTATATTATGCTCCTATAAGAGCATCTTTTTTATCTTGTCATCAAAAGCTGATTTGCCAGCAGAACCTACCTGCTTGTCAACCAACTCACCGTTTTTAAAGAACAATACGGTAGGAATGTTACGGATACCATATTCAGCAGCCACATCACCATTCTCATCTACATCACACTTACCGATGAGAACCTGTCCTTCATACACTTCTGCCAATTCTTCTATGATAGGACCTACCATCTTACAAGGACCACACCACGGGGCCCAAAAGTCAATCACTACAGGTTTACCTTCTGCAAGGATTTCCTTATAGTTGCTGTCTGTAATTTCTAAAGCCATTGCGTTAATGATTAATTATTTAATGTTTAATGATTACTGTCAAATTATTTACGGAAGCAAAGATAACTAATTTATCCGGAATTCCAGTTCGGGGCGATCATTTAAATAAGAGATTAACTCACGTCCTACTGAAAGCTTCACAGGTCGGGAAATCATGTCTACTACCGTCTTACTATCAGGATCACTCACTTTAAAATAGAGTTCCGTTGTACCCGGATTCCCTTTCATTAGTGCTGCAAGCTCCGTAACCAGAGCCTGGTTCAACACTGAAAGCGGTATCAGGATAGTAATTTTCGAAATCAGTTTCTCTTTCACATCCGGAAGCAATTCCATAGAAGTAATCTTAACTTCCAACTCATCCTGCTTCCACTGTTTAGGTTGGCAACGAGCCTTAATGAAAAGGAAGGTACGTTCACCCAAATATCCCTGATAGGTTACCCAGTCATTACCAAAGAACGGAAGTTCAGCCGAACCGGAATAGTCTTCAATCTTCGCAATGCCATAAGGATTACCATTTTTACTGATTCCCCGACGCACAGAAGTCACAATGCCTCCCATCGTTATCTCTCGTCCGGCAAGTGCCGTTTTATCCTCCAACTCAGCCATACGCGTATTACATACGTGCTGCAATACTACGGAATATTCATCCAGCGGATGGGCAGATAGATAAATACCTACCAGATCACGTTCCTTGTTCAACCGGTCCAGATCACTCCAGCGTTCAGCTTCAGGTATTTCGGGAGTAGCAATGTCCACTACATTATCTCCACCGAACAACGAGTTGGCAGCCGCTGCCTGGTCTGCCTGATAACGGTTACCATAACGTACTAAAGTTTCCAGAAAAACCTCATTTTTGGAATTCACCGCAAAGTATTGTTCACGTCTTAACTCAGGGAACTCATCAAAACCACCTGCCAAAGCAAGACATTCCAGATTCTTCTTATTACAAGCTGTCAGATTGACACGCTGCACAAAATCGAATATACCTTTAAAAGAACCATTCTTCTCACGTTCTTCCATGATATTCAGTACAGCGCCTTCGCCTACTCCCTTCACTGCACCAAGACCGAAACGGATATTTCCTTCCGGGTTAACAGTAAACTTCAGGTTACTCTCATTCACATCCGGACCAAGAACTTTGATACCCATCGATTTACATTCATCCATCAATTTGGTGATATCAGTAATGTTCGACAAACTTCGGCTCATCACAGCTGCCATATACTCTGCCGGATAGTTCGCTTTCAGATAAGCGGTCTGATAAGCTACCCATGAATAGCAGGTGGCATGAGATTTATTGAAAGCGTATGATGCAAACTTCTCCCAGTCTCCCCATATCTTTTCAAGTATTTTCGGATCATGTCCGTTCTTGCGTCCGCCTTCAACGAATTTAGGTTTCATATGATCCAGTTTGTCACGCAGCTTCTTACCCATCGCTTTACGCAGGGCATCGGACTCACCGCGGGTAAAGTCCGCCAACAAACGTGACAAAAGCATCACCTGTTCCTGATACACCGTAATACCATATGTATCCTTCAGATACTTCTCCATGACAGGAATATCATACTCAATCGGCTTCCGTCCATGTTTACGGTCGATAAAGTCCGGAATATAATCCATAGGTCCCGGACGATAGAGGGCATTCATCGCAATCAAATCTTCGAAAGTAGATGGCTGCAACTCACGCAAATATTTCTGCATACCTGCAGATTCAAACTGGAATGTACCGATAGTACGCCCGTCACTATATAATTTATAAGTAGCAGGGTCGTCAATAGGCACCTTATCTATATTCAACGCCAGTCCACGATGCAAGCGCACATTTTCCACGGCCTCCTTGATGATTGATAATGTTTTCAATCCCAGAAAGTCCATCTTGATCAAACCTGTATCTTCAATAACCGAACCTTCATATTGGGTAACAAGCATCTTCTCACCCGTTTCCTTATCATCGGCAGTGCTTACAGGTACCCAGTCAGTAATGTCATCACGGCAGATAATCGTACCACAGGCATGCACTCCCGTACCACGCACATTGCCTTCCAGCATCTTGGCATATTTCAGCGTATCGCGCACCAAAGGATCGGAAGAAGCTTCTGCTGCTTGCAGTTCAGGAACATAATCAATGGCATTCCGTAGATTCAACTTCTTATCGGGTATTTTATCAGGAACCAATTTAGCTAGACGGTCAGACTCAGAAAGAGGAAGTTTCTGCACACGGGCAACGTCTTTAATAGCAAGTTTGGTAGCCATTGTACCATAGGTAATGATATGCGCTACTTTTTCCTGACCATACTTTTGCGTCACCCAACGAAGCACTTCTCCACGTCCGTCATCATCAAAGTCGATATCGATATCAGGCAATGATATACGGTCGGGATTCAGGAAACGCTCAAACAGCAAGTCATATTTAATGGGGTCGATTTTCGTAATCTGCAAACAATATGCTACCGCTGAACCGGCCGCCGATCCACGACCCGGACCTATCGAAACTCCCATATTACGCCCGGCAGCAATGAAGTCCTGTACAATGAGGAAGTACCCCGGAAAACCCATTGTCTTCATAATATGAAGTTCAAACTTCAAACGCTCCATCACTTCCTCAGACAGAGGATCTCCATAAAATATCTTAGCACCATCAAAAGTCAATTTGGCCAGATAATCCGCTTCCAGTTTGATACGATATAATTTTTCATATCCGCCCAGACGTTTGATTTTCGCTTTGGCATCCTCCTCACTCAACACCACATTACCATTTTCATCCTGAGTGAATTCATCAAATAAGTCCTTCTCGGTATATTTCTGCCGATACCCTTCTTCTGTTCCAAAGTCTTCGGGAATAGCAAAAGTAGGCATGATAGGTGCATGGTCAATGGAATAGTATTCTACTTTATCCAGAATTTCAAGAGTATTGGACAAAGCCTCAGGAACATCAGCAAAGAGCTCGTTCATCTCTGCCTTCGTCTTCATCCATTCCTGCTTGGTATAAAGCATACGATTCGGATCATCCAGATCTTTACCGGTACTCAAACAAATCAGCCGGTCATGCGCCTCAGCATGTTCCTCATTCACGAAATGAACGTCATTGGAACAAATGAGTTTAATATTATATTTTTTTGCAAACTCTATTAATTTGGCATTCGCCTTCTGCTGCAACGGATAAGCTTCATGATTGGCACGCGGTATAGTAGCCCGATGCCGTTGTAACTCCAGATAATAATCTTCACCGAAAAGATTTTTATACCAGCGTATGGCTTCTTCCGCATCTTCCAGCTGGTCATTGATAATCTTCTTAGGCACTTCACCACCAATACAAGCCGAACATACGATCAAACCTTCGTGATACTTCTCCAACTCATTACGGTCAGTACGCGGACGCATATAATAACCTTGGGTCCAAGCCCTGGATACCAGCTTAATCAGATTATGATAGCCTTTCTCGTTTTTCGCCAATACAATTAAGTGCCAACCGCTTTGGTCGGGCTTACCTTCTTTTTTATCCATGGTACGGCGAGCCACATACATCTCACAACCAATGATTGGTTTGAACAGCTTATTTTCAGCTTCCGCAATCTTCGCACGACAGTCAGCAAGTTCCGCTTCCTTATCATCGCAAGCAATCTCGCCGCTTTCAATGCCGGCCATCCGTTTTTTAAGATCTTTGATCTCACCCTTCGGTCCGCTATTCTTTTTGTTAACGTAGTTAGTGAATTCCTTAATGCCGAACATATTCCCGTGGTCAGTCACGGCTATTCCCTTCATTCCATCTTTCATAGCCTTGTCCACCAACGCACTTACGCTGGCCTGACCATCGAGTAAGGAATACTGGGTATGAACGTGCAAATGAACAAAATCCTGCATAAATATCTCCTTTCAATTAAGAGCATAAAAGTACAACCTATATAAGACCTAACAAAAATATTTCCCTAAAAGTTATCAACAGATGCATTTCTCCCTCCAAATGCTTGTTAGATTTTCAAAATAAGCCTATTTTTGCCGATAATTTGTATTCAAGAGAATAAAACAACTTAGATGAGTCGACTAAAAAAGCTAAAAAAGATACGAATTCACCGCGAAGGGACACATACACTGGCCGGTAGCTTACTATTGCTATTGGTTGTCAATTCAGCACTTTATTTTGGGCTGGAATGCAAATTACCGTTCTATATCGTAGCTGTGGTCAGTATCGTCCTGTATGGAATGCTGGTGAATTTCTTCCGATGCCCTATCCGCCTATTTGGCCAGGAAGACACCGAAAAGATTGTGGTGGCACCTGCCGATGGCAAAATAGTAGTCATAGAAGAAGTAGATGAAAACGAATACTTCCACGACCGCCGTCTTATGATTTCTATTTTTATGAGTGTCATCAATGTACATGCCAACTGGTATCCGGTAGACGGAACCGTAAAGAAAGTGGCACACCATAATGGTAAGTTCATGAAAGCTTGGCTGCCGAAAGCCAGTACCGACAACGAACGCTCTACAGTGGTGATTGAAACTCCCGAAGGTGTAGAAGTAATGGCTCGGCAGATTGCCGGAGCTATGGCACGACGTATCGTCACTTATGCCGAACCCGGCGAAGACTGTTATATCGATGAACACATGGGCTTTATCAAGTTCGGGTCTCGTGTAGATGTTTATCTCCCATTGGGCACAGAAGTGTTCGTGAAAATGGGACAAACCACCACAGGAAACCAGACCGTGATAGCCAAACTAAAATAACTAAACAATGGCTAACCGTATTACTCGCCATATCCCCAATACACTGACATGCCTGAATCTGTTCTCCGGCTGTATTGCATGTGTTATGGCATTTGAGTTCAAGTATGACTGGGCTCTGACTTTTATCATTATCAGTGCTGTGTTCGACTTCCTCGATGGAATGTCGGCGCGGGTATTGCATGCCCCTTCTCCCATTGGAAAAGAATTGGACTCCCTGGCAGACGATATCAGTTTCGGATTAGTACCTTCAGTTATCATATTCTCCTTATTGCGTGAGATGACTTATCCCGATTGGATGAGCAGCTTTCAGGAATATGTTCCCTATTTTGCTTTTCTCATTGCGATATTTTCAGCACTGCGTCTGGCAAAATTCAATATTGACGAACGCCAAACCAGCTCATTCATCGGACTAAATACACCAGCCAACACATTGTTTTGGGCGGCAGCCGCTGCGCAATACCATGACTGGCTGATACAAGGTGGGGTAGTTCTGTATGGATTACTAGTCTGTATTGTACTATTCTCCCTGCTGCTGGTTTCCGAGTTTCCAATGTTTGCTTTCAAATTAAAGAACCTCTCTTGGGAAGAAAATAAAATCCGTTATTTGTTTTTGATAGTCAGTATTCCTCTACTTATTTTCGTAGGACTTGCTGCTGTCATAGGCTGGTACATCATTCTATGCTGGTTTGTTAGAAAGAGACTCTAAACAAATCTTTTGGCACAGTTGTTGTACTATCGTTCGTAAGACGAACAATATATAAAACGATTAGCCCATGTTTCATATCTTAGGATTTCTATTTGTCATCATAGTCGTTATTCTGGTCATCGGACTCAGTATCATCGGCACCGTTCTCCGGACTATCTTCGGACTGGGAGGAAAGCGTCGTTCTTCCTCCGGCAGTTATCAATCTGGGCAGGGTTATTCTTACTCAGGCGGTCAACAACAAAGCTCTTCTTCACAAACAGATGAAGGAACCATTTCTGAAGGAAATAATATTCATAGAAAACACAAAAAACTCTTTTCTAAAGATGAAGGAGAGTATGTGGATTTTGAAGAAATTAAAGAATAATCAGACTTCAACGCCGTTTTGCAGCAAAGAAATCTTTCATCAAGGCAGCACAATCATCAGCAAGAATTCCTTTCACAACCACCGTTTTCGGATGTAACGCCTGTGGTGCGTAACGCTGATATCCGCGCTTCTCATCTTCAGCACCAAATACAAGCCGCCCCATCTGCGCCCAGGCTATGGCACCGGCACACATGACACAAGGTTCAACCGTAACATAAAGAGTACATTCATTCAGATATTTTCCGCCAAGGTTAGCAGCAGCAGCAGTAATTGCTTGCATTTCAGCATGAGCTGTCACGTCTGTCAATGTTTCTGTCAGGTTATGGGCACGTGCTATAATACGCTCTTTGCAAACAACAATCGCACCAACAGGCACCTCTCCTCTTTCTGCTGCCTTACGTGCTTCTGCAAGCGCTTGCTTCATATAAAAGTTATCGTCCACCAGCCTTTTACCTTTAATTTTTAAATTATAACTTATCTCCGCATATCATGTTCTCCAAAAAGAGTCGGATAGTCCTCTTCCATATTTTTATGGATAAACATGAGAATAGTCTCCCGAAGCCAGCGTGATTTATTCGTTATCTTGTACTTCTCCAGATAACGGTCTACAATCCGCAGCTCTTCTTCGCTCATCAGACATACGATGCGCTGTTCACGTTTCGGCTCTTCGGGTGTTGCTTTCGCACACGTTTTATCTCTCTTTCTCATATTTACTGCAAAATTAGTTTTACTTCTGTAAATACAAAGCAGAAAAAACGTATTTTTGCATAGAAACAGCTAAAATAGGGATAAATACAGGTATGGCAGTACACAATACCCTTGGAAAAGATGGAGAAGACGCCGCAGTAGCGTATCTGGAACGCAATGGATATGTCATTCTCCACCGTAATTGGCGCAAAAACCATCTGGAACTGGACATTGTGGCAGTCAAAGATGAATTACTGATTGTAGTGGAAGTGAAGACACGAAGCAATACGGAATACATCGAACCGCAAGATGCCGTTAATTGGCAGAAAATACGCCACATTGTAGTGGCTGCCGATGCTTATATCAAGCATTTCAGTATAGACATTCCTGTTCGTTTTGATATTATCACTGCGGTCGGCAAGGCTGGAGCATTTGAAATAGAACATATTAAGGATGCATTTTATCCGCCAATGTTCTAAGTCAGCCGCCAACTTGATTTTACTTTTTAAATCTAAATTTGAGATTATGGATATAGAAACTGCCCGCGAATACTGCCTAGCCAAGAAAGCAGTCACAGAATGCCTTCCATTCGATGAGTATTCACTTGTAATGAAAGTTATGGATAAAATGTTCGTGCTGATTGACCTGGAATACTCCAACAAGATCTGTATGAAGTGCGATCCTGAGTATGCCATAGAGTTGCGCGAACGCTACTCTGCCATCGAAGGCGCCTATCATTTTAATAAGAAATACTGGAATCAGGTTTTTCTTAATGGCGATGCAGACGATAAGTTGATAAAGAGTCTCATTGACCATGCTTATGAGGAAGTCTTAAAGAAGTTCACCAAGAAAATGCGTGCCGAATATGAAACCTTACCCTGACATGAATAAAGAGCCCAACGTGCATCTTCCCTCTGAGAAATTTCCTGTTCCCCTCCTCGTATTAATGGAAACAGACTCCACCAATCGGCACTTAACGCAACTTTGCGACGAACAAGGAATCGATATTCCGGAATTTATGACGGTGATTACCGAACGCCAGACTGCTGGTAAAGGACAACGTGGCAACAGTTGGGAATCGGAAGATGGTAAAAACATTACATTCAGCTTCGTACTTTACCCTACATTCATTGAAGCGCGTCAACAATTCATTCTTTCCCAGCTCATCTCACTCTCCATCAAAGAAGAATTGGATGAATGGGCTGAAGGTTTTTCCATAAAATGGCCGAATGACATTTACTGGAATGAAAAAAAGATTTGCGGCATACTGATAGAGAATGACCTTTCAGGACATCATATCGGACGCAGCATTTCCGGTATCGGAGTGAATATCAATCAGGAAGTCTTCCGAAGTGATGCTCCCAACCCGGTATCTCTAAAACAGATTACAAGAGAAGATCATGACCGATATCTGATACTTGCCAATATTATGAAACGAATAAAAGAGTACTATACCCTTTTGCAAACAGACTGTTCAGGTAAAATAGCAGACTTAATTAACACCCGTTATGCTCATTCCCTATTCCGTCGGAATGGCTTTCATCGCTATGCAGATGCGGACGGCGAATTCATTGCCCACTTGCTACGCGTAGAACTGGATGGGCGATTTATTCTTGAAGACCAGACAGGAAAGGAACGCGGATATTTATTTAAGGAAGTACAATATATTCCTTAAAGTGCAAGGCCTCAAGGCCAACTAAAAGTTAGTATCAACTTACTCTCACTGCTCTCACTTTTAAAATAGATTGATGATAATTAGACTATTGAATATGAGTGAGAGTAAAAATCGGGTGTGAGAGTAAGTGACCTACTCTCACGCCCGTTTTTTACATTTTACGCCATAACAACCTTTCTTACAACACAATACCTTACATTTAGTGCATATATCGGACGAGTCTGTAATCCACTATTTTTAGCTTTCCTTCCCCGCGTAAATGGCGGATATACCCCATTGCAGTCGTTTTCATCATACCGCATATCCTTTGGAAGTCACCTCTTGTCATCATGTGGTGTTAACTGAAATAGCAGGTCAGTGGAGTGTTCAACATAGGGGGTTATTTTGTTTACTCTTAAGAAATATCCCGTTTACTCTTAGGAACAATCGGATGTCAACCTTGGTCAACAGGCTTGTTAACCAAGGTTGACCGGCTTGTTAGTCAAGGTTGATAAGCCTGTCAACCAAGGTTAACACCCAATCGGACTTACTGCAAAGATATAGAATACCCTGTTTACTTCTCAATTATCATTGAAGCTTTTACAACAAAATGAATGGGCTGATTTTTTTGAAATGAATGCAGAATAATATGTTTAAAGCATTATGGATCTCTCACCTACCACTAATTTATTATTCAGCTACAAAAATAGAATACATTATCGCCAAGAAAATAAGATATTTTCCAAAGAAACACTATCTTTGTAGATATGAAAACAAACACACGATTCATACTACTAACCTGCCTGCTGCTATGCTTCTACGCATGTGACAGAAAACCTTACCCGCAATCACTGATTATAGCGGACAGTTTGGCAAGCATACAGCCGGATAGTGCTATTGCTCTATTAAAAACACTGGAAGACAACATAAAGACTGAATCAGAGTCTACGCAAATGTATTATCGATTACTCTGCATCAAAGCAAACGACAAAGCATATATACGACATACTTCAGACAGCTTGATACTGCTTGTATTGCATTATTATATAGAAAAAAGGGATAAACGGCATTTACCGGAGGCTTACTATTATGCAGGGCGAGTTTACAGAGATTTGGAGGATGCGCCGCAAGCACTGGATTATTTTGAAAAGGCAATAGAGACTTTGCCTGAAGATGCAAATTATCGCTTAAGGAGTAAGATATACAGTCAGATGGGAACACTATTCCTGTATCAAAAGACTTATGACGAAGCATTGAAAATGTTCAGGAAAGCACAAAAATGCAATATTATATTAAAAGACAGTATCAGTATGGCATTAAATTTAAGAGACATAGCCTACTCTTATCGATGCATTGATCAATATGACAGTTCTCTCTATTACTTCCAGAAAGCCTTTGATATAGCAAAACTTCAGAAAAAGCATTCTCTCATAACTATAGTCCAAAGCCAAATATCCAGTCTCTGCATAGAACTGGGAAAATACGATTTAGCCCGGCAAACTTTACAACCAGCATTAGACAGCTTGGACATTCGTAGCAAAAGTGGTATTTTCTCCATTGCTTCAGAACTTTCCCATAAAACGGGCCACATAGATTCCGCTATCTATTACTACAAAGAAATACTGAAATGCGGCACTATCTATGCCAAGCAGGCAGCTCATAGAGGGTTAGCGGAAATAGCAATAGATTGTAATAATCCTCAGGATGCACTACTCCACCTCCGCCAATATATACAATGCACAGACTCTATCCATAAAATTACAGATACAGAAACCGTTCGCCACTTAAACTCCCTATACAACTATCAAGTGCGAGAAAAAGAGAACAATCAATTAAAAGCGGAAAATGAGAAAAAACAAATTCTCATCATCTATATCTTTTCAATCGGGCTTCTTACCCTTAGTCTATCCTTTGCCTATTTACAATATAACAGACGGAAAAGATTACAACTCAGCATCCAACTGAAACAACTTCAACAACTGCAAAAAGAACAATACAAGAAAAGTACTCTATTCATCGAAGAAAATAAACGTAACATTAAAGAACTCAAATATAAGTTGCAGCAAGCCGACCAAACAAATAAAGTTTTAAGAGACCAGTTGAAAGAACAAATAGAATTGACCCTTTGTGCAAACAAACAGGCTGAAATAAAATTAGCCAGACGCAAACAAGCAAGCACTATACTTCTAAAATCGGAAATCTACAACCATATTCAAAAGCAACTTCACACCACTAAAATCAGTAAAAATCTGCTTTCCAACAATAATTGGAAAGAACTCGAAGATGCCATAAATAATACCTATGAAGGTTTTACCGAAAACTTGCGCAAACTCTATGACTTGAATGAACACGAATACCATGTTTGTCTACTTATCAAGATAAATATATCTCCTATAGATATAGCAAAATTAACTATGCATAGCAAAGAAGCTATTACTTCTAATCGCCGAAGACTTTATGAAAAAGTATTCGGCAAGAAAGGTACCCCTAAAGATTGGGATAGTTTTATTCTCTCATTATAAGATATTTATCCAATATTTGCACACTTTTCCGCACACTGCTTACACACAGTAAAACAATATGCACACTCCAATGCACACTCTAATGCTTTGATTAAAATCCGTAATAGATTTTCTTTGCAAACAATAAGAACACTAAAACCTTTAAACAATGAAACGATTATTTTTCATTCTTATCAGCTTTATATTTTATATGAATTGTTTGGCACAAGAAATCATCATTTTGCTATACAGAGATGCTCCGAAAGACCAAACAATAGATGATCGCTCCTTATCTATGGAGCCTACTGTTTCACATGATAGAAACGTGATATATATTCACTCCGATATAGCAATAGAAAATATGCAAATCACAATAAGAGATAAATATAAAGATATTATATATACAAATCAGCTCACCATTTTACAAAGTCAAAATTATAGTTTCAGTTTTAATTCTTCCGGTGAGAAAGAATTCACTATAGAATTAAGTTACAAAGACATAAACCTACAAGGACACTTCACAATAGATTAATATAAATCCTCTCTATAAAACAAAGATAATCATGAAAAGAAAACTATTATTTAGTACGTTGCTTGCTATAGCTATTGGCTTTAGCAGCTGTCAGGATAGATGGGAAGAAAACAAGCCCGTTGAAAATCCTCCCAAGGTTCTTACCTATGACGAAGAATTAGCCATAGTGAACAACTATACAGAGATTGACACTATAAACAATCTTTATTCTGTTATAATAACAGACAGTATCATGCAAGCCGAACACTTAACAGATCCTAATGTTGAGCGAATATTCCGGGATATAGCAAAGACCAATAAAAGTATCAAAGAGGACATACAAGCTGGAATAACTACCACCTTAACCCTATATAACAACAAAGGATTCAAATCCTATACTGTAAATGAAAGTTCAATTATTAAAATTAAAGATGAACATATATCTGCTAAAGCACTTAAGACCCAAACAAGAGCTTTTCATGGAGATATGTCTTTTAATGCTGGTAATTGGTATAGTAGTTATATAGAATTCAGTGGCTCTGACCACATCACAAGCAATTTCTATGTAAATTCCTGTAATGGTTATTGGAAAGTAACTGTAACGTGTAAGACCGGAACAAGTGCAAACGGGAAAGTTTTCTCTACTTACGGCAGTAGAAACACTTCTGGAGGAGTCAAAAGGTACTGGTGGACAACAGCTGGCGGTCAAGCACCCTTCGCATGGGAATTCCAAGGTAATGGTCCGATTGGAGGAGAAGCCAATGGAGCCATTGAATTTAGTGACACCTATTAAAATTAAAAATGAACAGAGAGGAGAACCCGCTTATCACAGAAATAAGCGGGTTTATTTTTTAGTATGAAGCCTACTATAGCTTACTTGATTTCTATCTCTAACTTCTTAATCTTTTCCAAAGTATTTCCTGCCTCCGTCGAAGGAAACAGCTGCAACACCCGCTGCAAATAATCTTTTGCCTTGGCATAGCCGTTAGAATAGACATCAGAAAGCCCATTACGATAACGGGCATATTGCATTCGTGTAGGAGAAGTTATCTTCTTATAATCATCTTCCAACTTTTTCTTTTCACGTTCTGCCTGTAAATAGAAATAATTTCCCAGAAAAATATTAGCTTGCAAATTATTAGCATCAAGTATCAATACCTTCTCATAAGTTTTTACAGCATCTTTTTCTTTACCCCGCATCATCTCCATTTCGGCACACGATACAAGAGCAGGAACATCGTCTGAATGATACTGCAGAAATTCTCTATAAAATAAATAAGCTTTATCATAATTCCGCTTACGTTTATAATAGGTGGCCAACTCATTTACCAAACGCGGAGCTACAGCGCTGTTTTTTTCCACCTGAGTCCAATAAAACATCTCAGTCTGATCTGCCCCAGCCTTTACCGACTGGCGAAACAGACTCACCGCATAGTCATCCTGCCCCTCAGATAAGGCAGCAGACACCTTTTGAAGCAACTCCCCGGCTGATTGTGCTGAGAGCACAAAAGGGAAAGCAACCATGAATGAAAATAGTAAGGTTAAGGTTCTCATTGCTTATTAATATTACCTAGTTTTTGTTTCCGCAAATATACTCATTTTTAAAACATTATGTATTATAAAAATTGTTATTATCAAATGCCTTTTTACCATTTACGGCAAAAAGAGTACCTTTGTCGGTAAATAGAACAAATCAGTGCTTTAAAATGATTGCTCAAACTCCGAATATTATCAATAAAAGAATACTTCAGATAGCTGTACCTTCGATCATTTCGAATATCACAGTTCCACTACTGGGACTGATTGATGTGACAATCGTAGGCCATCTGGGATCTGCAGCGTATATCGGAGCTATTGCCGTGGGCGGAATGCTATTCAACATCATCTACTGGATCTTTGGATTCTTAAGGATGGGAACCAGCGGAATGACGTCACAAGCATACGGTAAACACGATATGGACGAAGTCACCCGACTTTTGCTACGATCCGTTGGAGTAGGATTGCTCATTGCCATTATTCTGATAGCTTTACAATATCCCATCCGTAAACTGGCATTTACTTTTATACAAACTACAGAGGAAGTAGAACTGTTGGCTACACTCTATTTCCAAATTTGTATTTGGGGAGCTCCTGCCATGCTGGGACTTTACGGTTTTGCCGGTTGGTTCATTGGCATGCAGAATTCGCGTTTCCCAATGTACATTGCCATTACACAAAACATTGTGAACATCGCTGCAAGCCTTTGCTTTGTCTATTTGTTCCATCTGAAAGTTGCCGGGGTAGCCCTGGGGACACTTACAGCCCAGTATGCAGGATTCTTTATGGCATTATTATTATGGAGACGATATTATGGCAAATTGAAAGAACGTATTGCCTGGCAGGAGATATTGAAAAAAGAAGCTATGCTGCGTTTCTTTCAGGTGAACCGGGACATTTTCCTACGGACCCTCTGCCTGGTTATTGTCACTCTGTTCTTTACCTCCGCCGGAGCAGCACAGGGAGAGGTTGTATTGGCAGTCAACACTTTGCTAATGCAGCTATTTACTCTCTTTTCTTATATAATGGATGGCTTTGCTTATTCAGGTGAAGCGTTGGTTGGTAAATATATCGGTGCGGACAACCGCCCGGCATTGCATCGTACCGTTTGCCAGCTCTTTATCTGGGGAATCGGACTTTCTACAGGCTTCACATTACTTTATTTCTTTGGCGGCAAGGCATTCCTGGGGCTGCTCACCAATGAAGTTTCTGTTATCCGGGAAGCTGGAAATTACTTTTATTGGGTATTGGCTATCCCATTTGCAGGCTTCGCCGCTTTCCTATGGGACGGAATATTTATCGGAGCCACTGCCACCCGGCAAATGTTTTATGCAATGCTGGCAGCTTCAGCCGGTTTCTTCCTCGTTTATTACTCCTTACACGAGTGGATGGGAAATCATGCCCTTTGGCTGGCTTTCATCGTCTACTTATCTCTGCGCGGCATCGCACAGGCAGTTTTAAGTAGAAAAATTTTGTACCAAGGTTAATCATTACAGACAGAAAGCGTATATTTGCAGAAACTAAATGTAATATCATAATGGCAAAGTATAAAAGAGTTCTGTTAAAGCTCAGTGGTGAGAGTCTGATGGGCGAAAAACAATATGGCATTGACGAAAAGCGCCTTGCCGAATATGCAGCACAAATCAAGGAAATCCATGAGTTGGGCGTCCAGATAGGTATCGTCATCGGTGGTGGTAATATCTTCCGCGGATTAAGTGGCGCAAACAAAGGTTTCGACCGCGTGAAAGGAGATCAAATGGGAATGCTCGCTACGGTAATCAACAGCCTGGCATTAAGCTCTGCCCTGGTAGCCGCCGGTGTAAAGGCGCGTGTACTGACAGCCGTACGCATGGAACCTATCGGTGAGTTTTACAATAAATGGAAAGCTATCGAATCTATGGAAGCAGGCGAAGTGGTTATCATGTCTGCCGGAACAGGCAATCCGTTCTTTACTACCGACACAGGCTCTTCTCTGCGTGGCATTGAAATTGAAGCCGACGTTATGCTGAAAGGCACACGCGTAGATGGCATCTATACCGCTGATCCGGAGAAGGACCCTACTGCCACTAAATTTGACAAGATTACTTACGATGAAGTTCTGAAACGTGGCCTGAAAGTTATGGACCTCACCGCCACCTGCATGTGTAAAGAAAACAATCTGCCAATCATTGTATTTGACATGGACACAGTAGGCAATCTGAAGAAAGTAATGCAAGGAGAAGAGATCGGAACACTGGTACACAACTAATTTTCTCTGAAAAAACTCTGTATATCAGTGTGCTCTGTGGTGAAAATAATTATATTTGCAAAGTTTCAATTAAAGTACAATTCCAAAAACCGAAGAATATGAGAGACGTAAAAGACATCTTAGATGAAGCGCAAGAGAAAATGGATATGGCCGTTATGTATCTGGAAGAAGCATTGGCTCACATCCGCGCCGGAAAGGCAGACGTTCGTTTGCTGGACGGTATCCGTGTGGATTCTTACGGAAGCATGGTTCCTATCAACAATGTAGCTGCCGTAAATACTCCGGATGCCCGTAGTATCGCTATCAAACCGTGGGACAAAAGCATGTTCCGGGTAATTGAAAAAGCAATCATTGACTCCAGTCTCGGCATTATGCCCGAAAATAATGGTGAGATTATCCGTATCGGTATTCCGCCGCTGACAGAAGAACGCCGTAAGCAGCTCGCCAAACAATGTAAAGGTGAAGGTGAAACTGCTAAAGTGAGTGTGCGTAATGCTCGCCGTGATGCTATCGATGCTTTGAAGAAATCCGTTAAAGACGGTCTGGCAGAAGATGCACAAAAGGGGGGTGAAGAAAAATTGCAAAAGATTCACGATAAGTATATCAAACAGATCGATGATATGCTGATTGCAAAGGATAAAGAAATTATGACCGTATAAACCAATTGACAATTGACAATTGATAATTGACAATTACCTTGCAAACAATAAGGTTTCTGCCAAACATTAATTGTCAATTGTCAATTATTAATTATCAATTGATTTGAGGGGACTGGTAATAAAAAATACAGGTAGTTGGTATTTGGTAAAGACCGACGAGGGGAAATGTGTGGAGTGTAAAATCAAAGGTAACTTCCGTCTCAAAGGTATACGCAGTACCAATCCGGTAGCTGTGGGAGATTATGTGCAAATTATCTTGAATCCGGAAGGAACTGCTTTCATCAGCGAAATAGAAGACCGGAAAAACTACATTATCCGAAGAGCGTCCAATCTTTCTAAACAATCGCATATCCTTGCTGCCAACCTTGACCAAAGCATGCTTATTGTTACGGTCAATTATCCGGAAACCTCCACAACTTTCATCGACCGTTTTCTGGCTTCTGCTGAAGCATATCGCGTACCCGTTAAGCTAATCTTTAATAAAACAGATGCTTATGATGAAGATGAGCTTCACTATCTGGACGGACTTATCAATCTCTATACTACCATCGGTTATCCCTGTTTTAAAGTTTCGGCCAAAACGGGTGAGGGCATAGAACAAATTCAGGAAGAATTAAAAGGCCGGGTAACACTTTTCTCCGGACATTCCGGTGTGGGAAAGTCAACCCTCATCAATGCGATATTGCCTGACCAAGAGGTAAAAACCGGTGAGATTTCCACCTATCATAATAAAGGTATGCACACCACTACCTTCTCTGAAATGTTTCCCGTTCCGGGAGACGGATATATTATCGACACACCGGGTATCAAAGGTTTCGGCACATTCGATATGGAAGAGGAAGAGATAGGGCACTATTTCCCGGAGATATTCAAATTCTCTGCAGACTGCCGTTATGGCAACTGCACTCACCGCCAGGAACCGGGTTGCGCCGTACGGGAAGCTGTAAAAGAACATTATATCAGCGAGTCACGCTATAGCTCTTACCTCAATATGCTGGAAGACAAGGAGGAAGGGAAATACAGGGCAGCATATTAAAATCACCATCACTTTATCACCTTTTTTAACGCTTCTCGTATTAAACCTTCCTGTTCTCAAAATGTCCAAATTCATGCTGACATAATCTGACGTAATACTAATACTGATACATGAATAAGAAAGTTAAATGGGGCATCATCATTTTTATCGGTGCCGGACTAATAGGTGGGGGTATTTATTCTCAACTCCCTAAGGAGAACAAAGAATTGGCGGCTGCAGACAAAGTGATGAGCACTAACCGCAATAATAAGAGAATACTGAATGTAAATGCAAAGATCATAAAACCTCAACTGCTGAAAGATGAAATAAAAATCAGTGGTAGCTTGTTGCCTGATGAAGAGGTAGATCTTTCTTTCGAAACTTCCGGTAAAATTATTGAAATTAATTTCGAGGAGGGCAGCCAGGTAAAAAAAGGACAATTACTGGCTAAAGTAAACGACCGGCCTTTGCAAGCACAGTTGCAACGTCTTGTTGCCCAACTGAAATTAGCCGAAGACCGTGTATTCCGCCAAAACGCTCTGCTGGAAAGAGATGCAGTCAGTAAAGAAGCCTATGAACAGGTGAAAACTGAACTGGCAACCCTGAATGCAGACATAGATCTGATAGAGGCAAACATTGCACAAACCGAGCTTCGTGCACCATTCGACGGTGTGATTGGTTTGCGCCAAGTCAGTGTAGGAACTTATGCCTCTCCTACTACTATTGTAGCCAAACTAACCAAAATATCTCCACTGAAGGTAGAATTCTCCGTCCCCGAACGTTACGCCAACGATGTAAAAATCGGTGCAGGAGTGAATTTCGGACTTGAAGGTAAGCTCGAGACTTTCCACGCAAAAGTTTATGCCCGGGAATCCAGAATGGATCAAAACACCCATACGTTGACTTTACGTGCCCTCTATCCAAATGCCAACGGTTATGTGATGCCGGGACGCTATGCAGACATCCGTTTAAGCAAGAACGAGATTCAGGATGCCCTTGCCGTTCCATCCGAAGCGATTGTTCCGGAGATGGGTAAGGATAAGATATTTCTTTATAAATCGGGGAAAGCCCAGCCTGTAGAAATACAAACCGGCATACGCACGGAAGCCGAGACTCAAGTATTACAAGGTTTGCAGGAAGGGGATACTATTATAATCTCAGGAACCTTGCAACTCCGTACCGGATTACCTGTAACTTTGGATAACATTTATTAAACCGGATGCCTTATGAATATATCTGAACTCAGTATACGGCGCCCGGTACTTTCCACAGTGCTCACCCTTATTATCCTGCTTTTCGGGATTATCGGGTACAGCTACCTCGGCGTCCGAGAATATCCGTCCGTGGACAATCCTATCATTTCGGTATCTTGCTCCTACCCGGGTGCAAATGCCGATGTTATTGAAAACCAGATTACCGAACCACTGGAACAAAATATCAATGGTATTCCGGGTATCCGTTCCTTGTCCAGCGTCAGCCAGCAGGGTTCATCCCGTATTACGGTAGAATTCGAACTTTCCGTCGACTTGGAAACTGCTGCAAACGACGTGCGTGATAAAGTTTCACGTGCTCAACGCTACCTGCCCCGTGACTGTGACCCGCCTACGGTATCAAAAGCAGATGCAGATGCCATGCCTATCCTGATGGTGGCATTACAAAGTGATAAACGTTCTCTGTTGGAATTGAGTGAAATTGCCGACCTCACCGTAAAAGAACAATTGCAGACTATTGCAGACGTCAGTAGCGTTAGTATTTGGGGAGAAAAGCGTTATTCCATGCGTTTGTGGTTAGATCCGATCAAGATGTCAGGTTATGGCATTACCCCTATCGACGTTAAAAATGCAGTAGATAAAGAAAATGTAGAACTCCCGTCCGGAAGTATTGAAGGTAATACAGTGGAACTTACCATCCGTACGTTAGGACTGATGCATACGGCAGAAGAGTTTAACAACTTGATCCTGCGGGAAGATAATAACCGCATTGTTCGTTTCAGCGATATCGGACGGGCAGAATTAGGTCCGGCGGATATAAAAAGTTACATGAAGATGAATGGAGTGCCTATGGTGGGTATCGTTGTGATTCCGCAGCCGGGTGCCAATCATATTAAAATTGCCGATGCCGTCTACGAACGCATGAAACAGATGAAGAAAGACCTTCCTGAAGACGTGCAATATTCTTACGGTTTTGACAACACCAAGTTTATCCGTGCTTCCATTGACGAAGTAAAGGAAACCGTATATGTGGCATTTATCCTCGTTATCATTATTATTTTCCTCTTCCTGCGTGACTGGCGCGTTACACTGGTACCTTGTATCGTAATTCCGGTTTCGCTTATCGGTGCATTTTTCGTGATGTACCTGGCAGGATTCTCCATCAATGTGCTTTCCATGTTGGCAGTAGTATTAGCAGTGGGGCTTGTAGTGGATGATGCTATCGTTATGACGGAGAATATCTATGTCCGCATTGAACGTGGAATGCCCCCAAAAGAAGCCGGTATCGAAGGTGCTAAAGAAATTTTCTTCGCCGTAATTTCTACCACTATTACATTGGTGGCCGTATTCTTCCCCATTGTATTTATGGATGGTATGACAGGACGGCTTTTCCGTGAATTCAGTATCGTGGTATCCGGTTCGGTAATCATCTCTTCGTTTGCTGCGTTGACTTTCACACCTATGCTTGCCACCAAATTGCTGGTGAAACAAGAAAAGAAAAACTGGTTCTATATAAAAACCGAACCGTTCTTTGAAGGAATGAACCGCATATATAGCCGGTCATTGGAAATCTTCCTACGCAAACGCTGGCTGGCTATGCCTCTTATATTAGGTACTTTATTTATCATTGTATTCCTTTGGAATGCGATCCCCGCTGAAATGGCCCCTCTTGAAGACCGTTCGCAAATCAGCATTAACACCCGTGGAGCTGAGGGTGTGACGTATGAATATATACGAGATTACACAGAAGACATTAATCAACTGGTAGACTCCATACTTCCGGATGCAGAGTCTGTTACCGCGCGTGTATCAAGCGGTAGTGGTAATGTGCGTATCACATTGAAAGATATGAAGGATCGTGATTACACACAGATGGAAGTAGCGGAACAGATTTCCCGGGCGGTTCAAAAGAAAACAAAGGCACGGTCTTTTGTACAACAATCTTCTTCATTCGGCGGACGTCGTGGTGGCATGCCTGTACAATACGTACTACAAGCCACCAATATCGAAAAGTTGCAAGAGGTATTACCCAAATTCATGGCAAAAGTTTATGAAAATCCGGTATTCCAGATGGCTGATGTAAACCTGAAATTCAGCAAACCCGAAGCACGTATCAACATCAACCGTGATAAAGCAAGTATCATGGGAGTAAGTACACGCAACATTGCACAAACCTTACAATACGGATTGAGCGGCCAGCGTATGGGTTACTTCTATATGAACGGAAAACAATATGAGATATTAGGAGAGATCAACCGTCAGCAGCGTAATAAACCTGCCGACCTGAAAGGTATCTATATCCGTAGTGACAAAGGAGAGATGGTTCAGTTGGACAATTTGATTGAACTGACTGGTGGTATTGCCCCACCGCAGTTATACCGTTACAATCGTTTCGTTTCCGCCACCATTTCCGCCGGACTTGCCGATGGAAAGACTATCGGACAGGGATTGGATGAAATGGATAAAATAGCCAAGGAAACACTGGACGATACATTCCGTACCGCATTGACCGGAGACTCTAAAGAATACCGGGAAAGTTCTTCCAGTCTGATGTTTGCCTTCGTACTGGCCATCTTGCTGATTTACCTGATTCTGGCAGCTCAGTTCGAGAGTTTCAAGGATCCGCTGATTATCATGCTTACCGTACCTCTGGCCATTGCAGGTGCCCTGGTATTCATGTATTTCGGCGATATTACTATGAATATCTTCAGCCAGATCGGCATCATTATGCTGATTGGTCTGGTAGCGAAAAACGGTATCCTCATTGTAGAATTTGCCAATCAGAAGCAAGAAGCCGGAGAAGACAAGATGGAAGCCATCAAAGATGCATCACTACAACGTCTGCGCCCTATCCTGATGACCAGTGCCTCTACCATTCTGGGACTGATACCGCTGGCATTCGCTTCGGGTGAAGGTTGTAATCAGCGTATTGCCATGGGTACGGCCGTAGTGGGAGGTATGTTGGTATCCACATTCCTGACCATGTACATCGTACCTGCCATATATAGCTATATATCCACTAACCGCAGTAAGTTAAAGAAATCATGAAACGTACGATTTTATCCCTCATAACGGTTGGTTGCACCTCGCTTGCTTTGCAGGCGCAGATGCCTCAATCTTATACACTGAAATCCTGTCTGGAATACGGACTTCAAAACAATTACTCGTTGCGCATTACCCGTAATGAGGAACAAGTTTCCAAGAACAATGCAACATTGGGTAACGCCGGCTATCTGCCGACACTTGACCTGTCAGCAAGTTATAAAGGAACTGTTGATAACACTGACAGTAAAGTGCGTGCCACCGGAGAACACCTCAAAGAGAATGGTGTATTCGACCAGGCCATGAATGTAGGTCTCAATCTGAATTGGACTATCTTTGACGGTTTCAACATCACCGCCAACTACCAACGATTGAAAGAACTGGAGCGACAAGGTGAAACAAACACCCGTATTGCCGTAGAAGATTTGATAGCCAATATTGCAGCGGAATATTACAACTACCTGCAACATAAAATCCGCCTGAATAATTTTCGCTACGCCGTATCTCTATCCAAAGAACGCTTACGTATCGTAGAGGAGCGTTATCACATCGGTAACTTCTCCCGTCTGGATTACCAACAGGCAAAAGTGGACTTCAATGCCGACAGTGCCCAGTACATGAAGCAGCAAGAGTTATTGCATACCTCCCGTATCCAACTGAACGAACTGATGGCAAATGAAGATGTGGACCAACCGATTGTTGTCCAAGATAGCCTCATCAACGTAGACAGCAGTCTGAACTTCGAAGAGCTTTGGAATGCTACCCTGCAAACGAATGCCTCCCTGCTGAGAGCCCATCAAAACAATACACTTGCACAACTGGATTACAAGAAGGTTTGCTCCCGCGACTACCCTTATCTGAAGCTGAACGGGGGCTATGGCTATACTTTCAATAAATATGATGTCGCTACCAATATCCAGCGTGGTAATCTCGGAGCAAACTTTGGTCTGACTATCGGCTTCAACCTGTTCGATGGGAATCGCCGCCGTGAACGTAACAATGCGCGTATTGCCATTCAGAATGCCCGACTGGAACGGGAGCAACTGGAACAAGCATTGCGTGCCGACCTGAGTAATTTGTGGCAAGCCTACCAGAATAACCTGCAAATGCTAAACCTGGAACGTCAGAACCTTGTAGCCGCTAAGGAGAATCACGAGATTGCCATGGAACGCTATATGTTGGGAAACCTTTCCGGTATCGAGATGCGTGAAGCACAAAAGAGCCTTCTGGATGCGGAGGAAAGAATCCTTTCTGCGGAATACAATACGAAAGTTTGTGAGATTTCCTTGTTGCAAATCAGTGGAAAGGTAACAAAATACCTGGAATAGAACAATTATTCCCCATCAGGCAAGTTTTTTTCCTCTATTTTTGCCGTCATAGAACTATAAAAACAATGATCATGAAAAAGATTTGCCTGTGTTGCCTGGCTCTAATCTGCCTGACAAACCTATTCGCACAAGAAACCGTAAACTACAAAGAAAAGATGCCGTACAAGACTTGGGTAAAGATGGCCCCCAAGCTCAACGACGAATTTTTTAAAACCGACGAAGCCATCCGCATTGGCGACAACGTCTTACTTTACCAGCAAACTACCGGAGGTTGGCCCAAAAACATTTATATGCCTGCCGAACTGACTCAACAGGAGTTAGAAGATGTACTTGCCTCTAAAGACGAAGTAAACGAAAGTACAATAGACAATGGTGCTACCAGCACAGAGATACAATATCTCTCACGCTTGTACCTGGCCACCCATATTGAGAAATACAAAGACGGGGCACTGGATGGTATTCGCTACATTCTCAAAGCACAATATCCCAATGGTGGTTGGCCTCAATTCTGGCCCCGTCCTAAAGGTTACTATACACATATCACCTACAATGACAACGCAATGGTAAATGTCATGGAATTGCTGCGTGAAGTATATGAAAAGAAAGAGCCCTACACCTATGTTCCCGACAGTATCTGTGACCGTGCCCGTGCCGCTTTCGACAAAGGTATAGAATGTATTTTAAAAACTCAGGTAGTACTGAATGGAAAACCGACTGTATGGTGTGCACAGCATGATGAACACACCCTTGCCCCCGCCAAAGCACGTGCTTATGAACTTCCCTCACTGAGTGGTGCCGAATCGGACAACATCGTCATTCTGTTAATGTCTCTGCCTGATCCTTCAAAAGAGATTATCGAATGTATAGAGAACGCTATCGAATGGTTCAAAGCATCAAAGATTGAGGGAATGAAGAAAGAGTTCTTCACTAATGATGAAGGCAAAAAAGACTTCCGTATGGTTCCATGCACAGATTGTCCTCCCCTGTGGGCACGCTTCTATACTTTAGAAGACAACCGTCCGTTCGTTAGCGATCGTGATGGGGTGAAGAAGTTCGACATTTCCGAAATCGGATATGAGCGCCGTAACGGATACAGTTGGTATAATAGTGACGGGCTGAAAGTATTCAAGAAATACGAGCAGTGGAAAAAGAAACACAATAAATGATAGTTTCGGACAGGTGCTCGCATCTTCTTTTTCTCACTTAATAGAGAATAGATACTCACCAAGATGAGAATAAACAGAGAAAGCTGCCCCAAGGAGTTAATAAACTTCTTCGGGACAGCTTTTACTTAATCTATAGAAAGAGAATGCTTACTTACTACAATTCCATGGTTTCAGTTGCTTAAAGAAATCATTGCCTTTATCATCTACCAGGATAAATGCCGGGAAGTCTTCTACTTCAATCTTCCAGATAGCTTCCATACCGAGTTCGGGATATTCCACACATTCGATACTCTTGATATTGTTCTGTGCCAGGATAGCAGCAGGACCACCGATAGAGCCGAGATAGAAACCACCGTATTTCTTGCAAGCATCCGTCACCTGCTGGCTACGGTTACCCTTAGCAAGCATAACCATACTACCACCATGACTCTGGAACAACTCTACATATGAGTCCATACGTCCCGCAGTAGTAGGACCCATAGAGCCACAAGACATTCCGGCGGGAGTTTTAGCAGGACCGGCATAATAAATAGGATGATCCTTGATGTATTGTGGCAGGTCTTCACCACGATCCAGACGTTCTTTCAGCTTAGCATGAGCAATATCACGTCCCACGATAATCGTACCGTTCAGTGACAAGCGGGTGGCTACCGGATATTTAGTCAGTTCTTTCAGAATATCTGCCATCGGTTGGTTCAGGTTTATCTTAACGACGGCACCTTCGCCTGCATGACGCATTTCTTCCGGAATGAGTTCACCCGGATTGCTGTCCAGCTTTTCAATCCAGATACCATCTTTATTGATCTTACACTTGATGTTACGGTCGGCAGAGCAGGAAACGCCCAATCCTACCGGACAAGAAGCACCATGACGAGGTAAACGAATGATACGTACATCGTGAGCCAGATATTTACCGCCAAACTGTGCACCGAGACCAATCTTGTGAGCTTCCTTCAGTACTTCTTTTTCAAGTTCTACATCGCGGAAAGCACGACCGTATTCATTACCGGTAGTTGGTAATTCATCGTAGTAATGAGTAGATGCCAACTTCACAGTCAACAGGTTCTTCTCTGCAGAAGTACCACCGATGACGAAAGCAATATGATAAGGAGGGCAAGCAGCTGTACCCAGGGTTTTCATCTTCTCAACAAGGAAAGGAACCAATGTACCGGGATTCAGGATTGCCTTTGTTTCCTGATAGAGATAAGTCTTATTTGCCGACCCCCCCCCTTTAGTCACACAAAGGAATTTATATTCCATACCTTCGGTAGCTTCGATATCAATCTGTGCGGGCAGGTTACATTTTGTATTCACCTCGTCGTACATATTCAACGGAGCATTCTGAGAGTAGCGCAGGTTTTCTTCAGTATATGTTTTGTAGACACCCAATGAAAGTGCTTCTTCATCGCAATATCCGGTCCATACCTGTTGTCCCTTTTCACCATGAACGATAGCCGTACCGGTATCCTGGCAGAAAGGAAGCACGCCTTTAGAGGCTACTTCTGCATTACGCAGGAAAGTTAGTGCTACATATTTGTCATTATCACTTGCTTCCGGATCGCGCAGAATCTTAGCAACTTGCTCATTGTGCGAACGGCGCAACATGAATGACACATCGCGGAAAGCCGTATTAGCCATTGCCGTGAGACCTTCTTTTTCAATCTTCAGCATAGGTTTCCCTTCAAACTCGCTTACGGATACATAATCTTTTGTAAGCAGATAATACTCTGTCTTATCTTCTCCATGCTCAAACATAGGTTGATAATGGAACGGAGGTGTTGTTGCCATAATTACTCGTAATATTTTATTAAGTTAAAATTGAATTTTCCAAATTCCACAAGCCAAAGAGGCTAGTTTTACTTGTCTGTGATAAATCATTTTAGGTGTCCATTCAGTAGCCTCAATCATTTGAGACAGTACATATCTACTATCTGCATAAACAGTTTTCTTCTCAATAAAAGGTTTTGCTGCAGCATTCTTATTGTTCTTCTTTGCTTCTAATAATGAGAAATTCCCCAACTTATACAGGTTGTTTTCAAATTCCTCTTCCGAAAAGCTGACAGCCCATTCGTCTGTATATGCTTCGGGCAAAATATGCTCTATCGTCCCGGTATCTATTTCGAAATCAGTATGTACTCCTCCCGGCAGATGACTTTCAATAGCATAAAGAATATAACGCACAATTTTCCGAGTCGTACTATTATTGGTATTCATCACTTTATGCTCAAAGTATCTTTTAAAATCATCATCACCCAAATAAATAGAGCGAAGATTCTCAATAACTTGCTTGGGTGTTATTCCTTCTGATCTAAACAAACTTACAGATGCACGATTATAAACCTTTTCCATCTCATTTGTCTGCAATTTAGCAATAACATTATATCGAAACGATAGAGAAACAACAGCATGCAGTATCTTCTTAAATTCACTAATTGATAACTTATTATAGGCCATCATAAGTAATGAATTACACTGTGTCACTCGAAATAAAGTCAATGCACGTATATCCTCTTTAATCTCCTTATCGTTTTCCCAAAGGATATCATCAGGGGTGAATAAAGCGATGTAAACATACGCGTTCTTTTCAAGCTCATCAAGCATATCAAACACTTGATCACCGCTTTTAACCATTTGCTTAACAGCCTTAAACAAATACTCTTTTGTTATCAAAGGCATTCGGGAATTAAGGTATTGCCGAAGAAATATAGGAAAAGATTTTAATCCAACAATATCTATTATCTTTTTCCATTGGCTCTTAACCTGCTTTAAATCAGTCTCACTTTTCGCAACCAATGAAAACAAATAATTTTTCAACAGATCCGTTGAAGTCAACTCCAATCCTCTCGAATTAAGCGTTTCAAATACAGTATAAGCATTCAATTCATTTTCTACAACGATCTGAATAAACATTAAATGCTCACCTATGATCTCGCTCAAAAAATGAGCAATTTTTTCTCCAGAAGTTTCTTTATTAAAATATGAATCTACTTTTGAAAGAAAAAAAGAATAAGCATTCCATAATAATTTCTCCGAATCTGATAACTTAGTATATTTTATAGGCTCTTTGAAACTAAGCAGACGCTGCTGATAAAAAGCATCATTATTTTCATTTAGAAATAGCTTACTTGAGTACTTTAAAGAAGCCGGATCCTTCTGTCCGATATACTGATTCATCAATATCTCAGCACGTTCAGAATTAGCATCAGCCTCAATATCCTGCTCAGCAAGCATTTTTATCTTACGTATAATGGCCAATATTAGGATACTAAGAGTTGCAAAGCGTTGCTGCCCATCAATTATATAATAACGTTTATTATCTATATTTTGTAAAACAACCGATCCCATATAATGAACAGTATTCTCTTGATAGGAATTCAATATATCATTCCACAAATCTTCCCAATTATCTTCATCCCAAGAATAGTCTCTTTGGTAGAGAGGTACATGAAATTTTTTGCCATTACCTAAAGTTTCATTTAAGTTAACAGTTTTGGTATCTAAAAGATTCGTTGCAGTCATGACACTTATAAATTGAGTTATTACCTATGGCAAATATAAGAATTGTTTTCTGAAGTACGGATGCAATTTAATTATATTTGTCTGATACGATCTATCAATTCGTCACCCAATTCCGTCTTATCTTCTATATGCTTCAGCACAGCAGTGACAAACGGATTACTTTCGAAATCTCCACGCACCTGTTCAAAGTCCATTTCTTTCTCTGCACGCGAACCGTCGGCACCAAAGCCCGTCATGGAGGCCAGTGAGAATTCTTTCTTAGCGTCATCATACACCATACGGTCCAGCCCAACTACAGCTTCTTTCCACTTTTCTACAATACGGATAATATCTGCCGTCGTAATATTCTCAGGCTTGATGCCATAGAACTCTTCTAACTTCTCATAAGCCCAAGTCCATTCGTAAGTATAGTAGTTCTGATGCATCTTCTTGAATTCCGCATTAATAGACTTCAGGCGGTTCACTTTACCACACTCTATATCATTGATTAAAGCATCTATCTCGCTCTTCGGTGCTATCAATCCGGAAATATCCACCCACTCACCACTACCTATCACCGTATCAGGTTTCAGACGGGCACGTATTTCTTCGTTACTCTTAAAATCAATGCCTTCCAGACGCTTGATTACAGAGTTCCCGAGAAATTTATGAATAGCTATCTCATAGAACTTTATCCCCTTCACTAACGCTGAATTACGGATTTTAGCACTATGGAAAGAATAAATATCAGAAAGTTCTCCGGAAGCATGGCGCAGATTCTGCAAAGTCTCTCGCCCCTTGAACATCTTTTGTACAGTATAAGGACTGAGCAAGTTGTAATTGATGAAATCCAACTTATTGGTATCAGTACGTCCATCACGCTTCGGCCATTTCTGCGCATCACGGATGGTTCCGACACTCCTCAAGTTAACGCCCGGCACAAGATAAGTGGTATTATTCTGCTCTATCAGATAGGAAAAGGGCAGATTGGATGTATCGGAATGATTGACGTGACGTCCCATCACCAACGAAAAGGCTCCCACACGGGCAGGCCATAGAATATAAGAGTCGGAAGTAGTCTTAGCACCGCGTTCCAAAGTACCTTGGTGAATAGGACCTAACTTATACATATGGTTACTTTGGTTAGATCCGGAACCGGCATTCATAAATGAGAACATACCGGCAATCAATAAGGTGGATTTATGATGCGTCACCGTGAAAGGTCCGGCAAAAATAGCACATGCTTCACCATTTTCTCCTTGACAATTGCTAAAAAAGAGTGAATCGGATGCTGAATAGTTATGCCCCAGACGACAAGCCTGCCCTATGAAACAGCGGCTTAACATCGCCCCATCATCTATATGCGAACCGGACGAGATGATAAAATCATCACAGATCACCCCATGACCAAGATGTACCGGTGCCTCTTCATTACTATTGATGCTTCCATTATAAAGACGACACGTCCCACAAATATGGCAATAGTCTCCAATACGTACGTTCTTGATAGACCCAGTATTGAGTATCATGACATGGTTGCCAATGCTACCTATTGCAGAAGCATGCTTATTGGAATAAAAATCAGTGATAGCCTTCATCCGGCAAATCAGCTCCGGACGGTGACGGTAAAGTGCCAGGATATAGGCTTGGTGCGCAGAAAGTTTATCATTGATTAGTACCTCACGCCCACCTGTTTCATTCAACACGGATACCTCTACCCCATTACCAAATTTACTCAAACCATCTACCAGGATAATATCCACATTCTCAATAAATGTATCATGCCCGATTTCATAATTAGCAATGTAATTCTGGATATTCTCTATGCAACAGTTATCTCCTACAGAAACATTGTGTAGCGTCACATGGCGCAGACCGGAGTGTTTCTTGATTCCTCCCGGTAGTGTGAATTCTGATTGAAACACACCTAAACGTACATTTCCCGAAAACCGGGTATGATGCACAAATTCGGTAACAAAGTCTTCCGCTACCGTTACTTTCCCCCAATCATCTGCCAGACACGACTGGCTTTTCAACCGAAGTATCTCGTCTTCGGTTAAATGTCTGTAATCCATAATAAGTAAATTAAGAATGAAGAATTAATTCTTCATTGATTAGACCTCTTCTTCTTCGTAGGTCTGATAAAGAAAATCGTTATAAGGGTACTTCTGTACATGCAATTCTTTTACACGCGCATAAACTACACTCTTCAGTTCCTCTAAATTGATCTTCTCGCGGGCAGAGATAAAGAGGCAATTATCCTCCATCTTTGCCATCCAAGTCTTCATCAGTTCCTCGAGTGTCAAGTTTTCCTTTGTTCTGGGGGTAAGGTCGTCAGCCGCTTTCTCCACATAGGTGTAAGCGTCTATTTTATTAAAAACAAGTATCATAGGCTTACCGGATGCACCGATATCTGCCAGAGTTTTATTGACTACTTCTATTTGTTCTTCAAAATCAGGATGTGAAATATCCACAATGTGCAACAGCAAATCCGCCTCGCGCACTTCGTCCAGAGTTGATTTAAAAGAATCGACCAAGTCTGTCGGCAACTTACGTATGAAACCAACCGTATCTGAAAGCAAGAACGGCAGATTATCAATAATCACCTTGCGCACCGTAGTATCCAATGTCGCAAACAGCTTGTTTTCTGCAAAGACTTCACTCTTCGCCAGCAGATTCATCAATGTAGATTTACCCACATTGGTATATCCTACTAATGCCGCACGAATCATGCGTCCTCGGTTCTTCCGCTGAGTTGCCTTCTGCTTATCAATCTCTGCCAAGCGCTCTTTCAGCAATGACATACGGTTCAAGATGATACGACGGTCCATTTCCAACTGCGTTTCACCCGGACCACGAAGTCCCACGGAACCTTTACCGCCACCGGCGCCGGAACCACCACCCTGACGTTCCAAGTGGGTCCACAAACGTTGCAAGCGGGGAAGCATGTATTTATACTGTGCCAGTTCCACCTGCGTCTTTGCATTGGCTGTCTGTGCGCGCATGGCAAATATGTCGAGAATAAGCGAAGTACGATCTAATATCTTGATCTTCAACTCCGCTTCAATATTACGTATTTGTTTCGCAGAGAGTTCATCATCGAAAATCACCATACCGATTTCCCGCTCGGCTTCCTCTTCGCTCCGGATATATTCTTTTATTTCTTCCAGTTTACCCTTGCCGACGTAAGTCACAGAATGTGCCTGATCCAGCTTCTGAGTAAATCGTTTCACTACTTCCGCCCCGGCTGTCTCAGCCAAGAATTCCAGTTCATCGAGGTATTCGTTTGTCTTACGTTCATCCTGCATTTTCGTAATGAGACCAACCAATACCGCCGTTTCTGCCTGTACTTCGGAGATTACAAATTCTTTCATTTACTATACCTATTTATTAAATATTGGGCGACAAATATAATTATTTTTGTAGAATTCCTTCTGCTATTTTCTCATTTAATTCTGGAACAATGTCTTTATAATCAGCACGACGACCACATGCATGTATTTCCAATAAAGGATATTTATCAAGAATATGTGACATCAAATCGTCCATGGAAGGTGCTGTGGGCAACTGGCTATACTCTTCATATGTATAGGTAAGAAAAGCCACATTAGGACCTATTCCTTTATTATCCAACAAGTAGCCTTTATTCAAAACAGTAGGCAGACGCAATCCATTACCCATTTTCAGATCCCCGGGTGCGGGATAGGATAAGATACGTGTACGAGCCTCATCCATTATCACCGGTACCCGATGTAAATAATCAGCCTTTGTCTTATAGACATAGACTATTGGCGAAGTAGAGGCTGGACTCCCCCCTGTCAGTTGTGGAGTAATCGCCACAGAATTCATTTCTATCTTTTGCATATCCGATGTAACCGTTGTTTCTTTTTTCGCAGAGCGACAACCTGCCAATAGTACAAGTAAGGTCGCTATTACAACATTAATTTCCTTTTTCATTTTAAAAACTTACATTGTTGACTTCCCTTATCTGTTATAACCTGCAATATATATACTCCCGCAGGATATTCCCGACAAGAGAAAATTATAGTATCTTTTCCTTCAGACAATATTTGTCTCAATAAACACCCATTTACATCATATACATTCAACGTATGGGAATTCTCCGGCAAATGGGCAATCACAGTTCCTTGTTGCTTATCACAATGAACAGTAAACCGGGTTTCTTGTTCGGTCTCGATTATTGGGGTAGGATCAGTTTTAACGATAATCTCATTCGTAGTATCAGGACCACCACGAACTATTTTCCAATCAGCATCATTTGTTCCTTTGTAAACTGCAACAATACGATCACCGGGCTGTGGAGACAATGAGATTTTACAAGGGAACGTAAAAGCCATACCACCATACGTATTCATGCTTGGAATAGATGAAGTACCTGATATAAGTTCTCTAACATTCTGATTCTTATCAACTATGGCTAAAGCTACTTTCCCAGAAAACGGAATTAATCCGAGATTCCAGAAGAAGCCGCATTTCACTGTAAAATTAGTATTTACATTAAACTGTGTTTCAGAAGTCATCAAACCGGAATAAGATTCTCCACTGCCAGTTTTTCCGGCAAGCATCCCCAGCAAAGTCTGATAGTTTGAATTTCCTTTTGCCGGCTTTAGCCCAAACAAAGCATCTTGGTTCGCAATGAAACCACCACCTGTACTACCGCCTGCCCCCTGATCATCCGGATTTAAAGCGGAAATCAGAAAGAAACCATTGCTATGCCCGCTCCATCCCCAATTTACTCTGAAATAATTTTCTGTTGTATATCCATCCAGTATAAACTGATGCCCTTCATTGCTAAGAGTAGCTCCACCATAAAGCACAGGGCCTACTGTCATTATTTCATTTTCCAGCATTTGTATCCACTCTGTATCCGAGTACCATTCGCGACGCAGGCACAACATGCTTTTATCATACTTCATATACTCAGCCAATCCACGAACTGCTGTCAATGTAGCAGCACCGGTACCACCGGCAGAAGCTATATTGAACTCAGCCTGAGCCATAACACCACAATCGTACATCAAAGTTGCAACTTCATTTTCGGTGACTTCTGAAGAACTCCAATCATATTCAAGTGGCATATTACTCCACGCATAAGTATTACCTAATGTCCTTTCCGGCACTGTCTGGGAAATTTCTCTTCCATTTATATTTACTGTATAACTGTAAGCCGGAAGAGTTCCCGTACCCACATCCGGCCATTGATAATATCTCATAAGTATAGCTACAGCCGTTGCAACACAACCTGTTACAGTTCGAATGCGATTAATTTCAGGACAAAGGAGGTTATAGGGACTTAATTGATCCCACTTTGCCGTTTCATATTGTTTCACCACGTCTCCCGTAGTCATGTCCGACAATCCTCTCCATGCTTTGGATACAACGTCGGAAGCATTCAGTCCTGTCTCTCTAGCTCTATTAATCTGCTCTTTCAACCCATTCATCCAACTTTTCAGATTAGAAGGCATCCCATCTACCACAAAGTTATCCGTAAAAGAATACCCCAATACGGGCATAGCCACATCATCTCCGGCAATAATAACAAAACCTTTCCGGTCGGTATTATTAAAAACATAGAAAGCCGGAAGATTCCCTGTACTACGAGTACTCAAATCTTCTCCGTCCCAAACTAATTGCAACTGTGGTGATGTAGAAGTGTTACGGGTTTGAACATTCGTTTTAAAGAAATCGGCAGCTAAAGCATGAGCCTGCTCTGCTGTTACATTATCAGCAAGAAGCCGACTTGTAAGAAGAATAAATAGAAAGAGTAGTGTACACCTCATATAATTAGGGGTTAGTTGTTTTAGTAGCACCTCAACGAATGACACAAATCACTATCTTGTTGTTCATAAAAAAGACAAAATTACTGAAATATATGGTTCGTCAGATGATTTTGAATACTTTTTTTTGATGATCCTATCGCAAATGAACGTTTTAGAGTGAAAATCGTTCATTAGAATATAAAAAACAAGGCCATCCCAAGTTAATAGAATAGCCTCGCCCTTCATACTATAAATATATAGTCTAACGTTTCATAAACTTGCTCTTGTATACCTTACCATCAGCCGACTGTAATACTACAATATAGTAACCTGCGGTCAACCCTCTTACTGGTATGGAATATTCTTTTTTATCTCCGGACTCTTTTTGCTGTATCATCTGTTGCCCGGACAGATTATAGACAGAGATCATTTGGACAGCATTAGAAGTACGGATATTAAGAATATCGTCTACTGGTTGTTGACAGACAACTAACTCGTCTTTATCAGTCACTTCATCTTCAATACCGGTAGTTGGTCCCACAGAGAAAGAAAGATAACGAACTGGCGTAGGGTTCCCACTTGCATCAGGTTTAAACAAACCAACCGTATGATCCCCTACACCTACATTCAAAGGAATTTCCATAACAAGATTAACTGCCTGCCCTGCTTCCACAAATACATTTTGATAGTGCACACTGGACGCATACTGATCATCATACTGAAAAATGGCCACTGTTAATGTCCCAGCATATACATTTCCATTGCCAGATAATGAAAGATCAGCCAACAGTTTTAGATTCTCCCCCACTTGAAGCTGCGTTTTCTCCAGACGGGGTTGACTGACTTTTAAATCGGCAGCTCCATAGGCTTCCTTTATGGTTACCGGAGTTAACTCACCGATGGCATACGTAGCTCCTCCCCAATCCATGCAGGGACAAATATAATAATCTCCGGCAGGAATATTGGTAGTCACGCCGTTCTCTGTAACAGACAAATCTCCGGATACAGCCAATTCTCTATTCACCGTGCCCGGCTTTATTTCAACCTGTACATCTCCGACTATCGCTACAAAGTTCTGTTCTTTATCAGCTTTAAAAAGTGCAACACCCACTAAACCATAATATTCATCCGATGCACTTTTATTAGAAACCAACATTTTGAAATCTCCCTTGAGACCACTATACAAATTATGTACTAATTCCACATTTACTTCTATGTCTTCTCTATAACTAAGATTACCACTAAACGGAGTCAAAGTACATTTATTACCAGCCACAACAAGAATGAGTTGTGCTTCAGAACCTACGTAACCACGCACACGGCTCCATGTTGCTTCGCGCTCATCTTTGGTAGCTGCATATACAGAATAAGTTCCATCAACAAAATCATTGGGTATTTTCAGATTAGAAAGAACAAGAGTATTATATCCTTCATACGTATTTATCATCGTAGCCAAAGCAATCTGCCCTAATATTGACTGCTTACCATCTTTTTCTGCTATCACTGCCAATTTACTATTCTTGCATGCCATACTCATATTGAATATCTTAGTAATCGTCAGTTTAAACACGTCTCCCTTATCAATTTCTTCTTTATTTACTTCCAACTCCGTCATATAAAAATGAGAAGTAAAGTTTGAAGAAGAAGTAGGTGGCTGTATCCCCAGATACATTCCTTGGCCTCTCGTAAATCCTCCTCCTAGATTACTTCCACCACCAATACCGGGAGAATCAGGATTCAAAGAAGAAACCTCAAAGTAGCCATTATTCATTCCACTCCATCCCCAATTGACATGAACCATATCCTGAGTATCATAACCATCAAAGACAAACGCATGTCCTCCATCATCCGATGAGCCAAAATAGTAGATAGGACGTCTCTCGTTTATTTCTGATTTAATCAGATTCATCCATTCGGCAGAAGTAAAATATTGACGATATACCAATCCCAAATTACCATCATACCCAAAGTAGTCAATTAATGCTTGGCCTACTTGATATGAATAAGCTCCTGAACTATAAGGTGAATACTGCATATCAACCGCTACACCGCAGGCCGACATTAATTGAGCAACAGCGTCAGCCTGTTCGGCAGTATAAGTTCCAGAATATTGCGGAAGCATATTATTCCAGTCAAAAGTAGTATTCCCATAATCAAAAGAACATTCAATTCCATTAGGAGCTTTATAAGAATGAGTACCTTTTCCTTTTACTGGGTATTCATGATATTTCAAAATCATAGCCATTGCCGTAGCTACACATCCCGTCACACAGCGTTCTCCCTGATAAAGGGGACAGGTATTATTGTACGGTGCACTTTGATCCCAACATATACTTCCCAGCAAAGGAGATACAGATGCCGGAAAACTTGTTTTAGTAAGTAATTTAGGTTCAGTAACTGCTTTTTCGCCATTACCCAGTTCAGCATAGGCAGCATTATATAATTCCAACCACCCAAGTATATTTACCGGTAAGTTTTCAGTTATGAAACTCCCATTATCCGAATAACCCAACACAGGTTTCATACGGTCATCACCGGATACTATGACATAGGCAGACTGCTCATAGTTATAAATATAAAAAGCTGTTCCTTCCACGCTACGGGTAGATACAGATTTTAGCAAATCATTGGAAACTGTCACCAACTGAATATCACCAGCATTACGGGTTACAGCCCCGGATGACTGCATAAAGAAAGAACGGGCAATAGAAAGAGCTTCTTCCGGAGAGCGCTGGGCTGTCCATGCTGTTAAGCTACACAGAAGAACCAAAAACAGGAGTAGTAATTTCTTCATAGGCATCATTTATTAGAATAATTAAAAGAAAATTGCAAATTTACTGAAATTCGATACATTGCAAATATTTTCATCTACTATTTTGTATATTAACAAAGACAAGAGTGTATTAAAAAAAGCACCCCAAAGGCGATATCGACATTTGGGGTGCATATTTCTAATACTCAATAAGTAATTTTTATATTAATGCTTCTTACTTAATCATTAATTCTGAACAGGTGTCGGCGGAATCGCTGCTTCATTATTATCTGCAGGAGTAATAGCTTTATTTACTGCAGTTTCACATTCAGGAATTGTATAGATCAAAAGTGGGGATTCAGCAGCAATATCTGCAAATGTACTACCTGCTGGGAAATTAGTGCCAATACGCTTAATTGGTTTCTTCAAACGCAAAACATCAAATAATGAGAACCCTTCGCCCCATAATTCAATACGACGTTGGAACCATATCTCATCTATAAATTCGTCTAAATTAGTTGCATTGCAAATATACGTAGCATCACGATACCCCTTTACAAAAGCCTCCAATTTCTGTTTACCGGCAGCAAGATTATCTCTACCAGTAGCTTCAGCCTCAATCAATAACATCTCCTCAACACGCATTAAAGGCCAGTCTTGTGCATTGTCAGAATTAGCTATCTGCCCTCCTTCAGGACCAAACTTAACATTTACATATGGAGAGAATATTGTTGAACCAAAAAGTCCATTTGCCCATCCGTAAGCATTCTGAGCTCCATACGCATTAACCAAAGCATCCGAATGAAGCTGATCATCCACCCACCATGCCTTACGAACATCAGACACTGATATCTCTGCCCATAATTTATTATTAATAGCCCTAAATGACACATCTGTAGCACTGGCTGCAGTAGTATATCCCATACCTGTAAGTGAACAAAGATGAGAAGCCCAATTTACAATACCAGTTTTCACGACTCCATCTTCTGAAGTAATCACAATCCCCCAAATCCAAGAGGCATCACTGGCATCATAAAATCTAGGAACACTAACTTCTTCCATAGAGTAAGGACGAGCACCTGCACATGCTTTAGCAGCATCTGAAGCAGCAGCAGCCCAATTACCCATTAATAAATTAGTACGCGCACGAAGTCCATAAGCAACTTCTGCCGTTATTTGTGCTTTATCCTTACGAGTAACAGGATTTTCTGCCAAATAAGAAATTGCAGTATTCAAATCAGACATAATTTGAGTATAAACTTGCTCTACTGTTGCACGAGGATTGTTTAATTTCTCATCATCTGTCATTGTATCCAGAACCAAAGGTACACCTTTTGCTGATTCATGACCAATATAAGTAAACTGATAAGTCTGGATCAGTTGTAAATAATCGAATGCACGTGAAGCTAATGCCTGCCCAAAGTAATTCTTTACTTTAGCAGTACGTTTATCTTCAGGGAAAGCAGCCGACAATGTTGCAATACAGTCATTTGCTGTTTTCAGATGGTTATAGTAATTCTTCCAGATAAACTCATTAAAAACAGAAGTAGTTATACGGTCTCTGAACTTCTGCTGGGATATATATTTATTGTAACCAATAGCATCATTCTTGCAAGTCATATCCTGCCCTGCCTGATCGTAAATCATACATATAGCCGGGAAACCATAGTCAAAATGATAACCGGTAGAGTTAGGATTACCCAATGTTCCTAAAACATTCAATCCACTTTTTAAACCATTCAACTCAGACTCAATACGTTCCGGAATCATGGAGATAACTTCATCTTTTTGGTCTTGCGTCATGGTCGAGCCTTCAGGATACTTATCCAGATCACACGCAGCCATTACAAAAACAGATGAAAGTAACAATATACTCTTATTTATTTTCATATTTTCTTGCTTTTTAAAGGGGTTAGAAAGAAAGGGTTATACCACCAGAAATAGTTCGTATCGGAGAATACACATCAGCACTTGATGCTGTATAGCTCTGACGAGGATCCAATCCTTTTCGTGCACTGAACAAAGCAACATTGTCAGCAGCCATATATATACGCATAGAACTGATTAACATTTTGCGGGTCCAGTTTTTAGGTAATGTATACCCTACCGTAATATTATTAATACTTAGATAATCCGAGCTTGTCAGGAAACGGTCTGACAAAGAATTGGCATACTGCGCAAATACGTTGATCTGCGGAATATTACTTGTCTTATTTTCCGGAGTCCATGCATTCAGAATATCTTTATGCCAGTTCTGTCCAGGATCATCACCTGCATGCATCAAGGATACATATCCATTATCATACACGCGACCACCTAATTGATAAGCCAATGAAATAGCAAAATCAAATCCATAAACATTCAAACGAGTACCAAATCCACCATATACTTTCGGAAGAATATCACCCGTTGCATGGCGAGTTGCATCTGACCAATTCTGAGTCTTTTCCTGACCAGTAACATTACCGTTCGCATCTGTTATATCTTTATAGTAAAGAGCAACTCCCGTTTCCTCATCTACACCTGCATATTTACGCAAATAGAATTGATACATAGACTCCCCCTCCTGATAAATACGGCTACCATCAATCAATTCGCCATTCAAATCAGGATGCAGTTTCTGGATTTTATTCTTAAAATGAGTCAAGTTGAAGTTTACACTCCACGTAATATCATTAGTACGGATAATATCACCATTCAAGTCAAGTTCAACACCACGATTAATCATAGAACCTACATTCATTGGAATTGCAGAATAGCCTACTGACGGATTAACTGGTTTGTTATACAACATATCCGTAGTCTTACGGCTAAAATATTCGATCGTACCGTTCAAACGTTGGTCAAAGAATTCGAAATCAAAACCAGTATTGAAGCTATGAGACGTTTCCCAAGTGATATTCTTATTACCTTTATATGCAAGAGAAACAGAGAAATCATCATTACTATTAGATACAGAGTACTGATCTTGATAAGCATAATAATTACCAATATTATCATTGCCTTGTACACCATAACTAGCCTTAAACTTCAACATGTCAATCCATGTTAAATCACTCATGAAAGCCTCCTTATTCAGCAACCAGCTGGCACCTACAGACCAGAAATTTCCCCAACGGTGGTCAGGATGAAAGCGAGAAGAAGCATCACGACGATAAGAAGCACTTGCAAAATACTTACTATCATAATCATATTGGGCACGTGCTAAGAAACCCTGAGTTGCATAATTAGTAGTTGCAGAATAAACAGCTGGAGTCTTGATTGCATTATTTATTTCTATAATTGTAGGATTATACAATTTCTGCTTACTACCGGACAAATACTGAGATTTATAATTATAAGATTCAAATCCTGCTAACAAATCTATATTGTGTATCCCGAAATTATTCTTATAGGTAAGCAAATACTGTTGGTTTACACTGAAAGTACGAGAGTGCTCCATAGAAACAAGACCGCCAACACTTTCTGAAGCATACTGGCCATAATACGGGTTAACCAACTCTGAATAACGAGTATTATCCAAATCCATACCCCAGTTTCCAGTAGCTTTCAAACCTGGCATAAACTCAATTTCAACGAATCCTTTCGCACTAAGAATATCCATTAAGAATTCACGTTTATCCAACTGTAGTGAAGAAGCAGGGTTAGAATTGGACAAGAATGGACGATTCAAAGCCTCAGTCTTTCCATTCACCTGCCTGTTATACATACCATTACCATAGTCGTACATTGTATAACCACGGCTGTCCTGTTTAATGCTACCATCTGCATTACGAATATATAGAGGATAAATAGGAGCTATATTATTAGTAATATAAAACAAGTTCATACTACTTCCTGTCTTTGTTTGTTCATCAGGATAACGGCTCTTTACATTGGCATATGAGAAATTTGCACCTACTTTCAACCATTCTTGTACCTTATAGTCTGCTTTCAAACGAGTAGAGAGACGAGAATAACCAGAGCCCGGAATAATACCACTGTCATCCAGATAACCTGCTGACATATAGTAGGTCATCTTATCACTTGAACCACTAATACTAACATTATATTCCTGACGCAAATTACTATTATCAAACAATTCTTTTTCCCAATCATCTGGTGTTACATAATAATCACCATAAACAGAACCAATTTTAGCATTAGGGTTAATTTTACCATCCATACTAATTACATTTTCTCCATTCGGCGTTGTATATATAGGATATCCCAGATAGTCACTGCCAAAAATCAAGGCATTAACTAGGTTATTACCAGAAATCATCACAGAACCATCTCCTGCATAATCAACAATTTTATTGGGGTCACCACCTGCCCAGCCATTAAGCATTGCTTTATAATAGGTTTCAACATATTGATTAGCATTGGTCATAACGTCATAACTGGGAACCCCACGTCTATTTGTACCCCATTTTGCATCAACGTTAACAACAGCTTTTCCGGAAGCCCCCTTTTTAGTAGTTACCAAAATAACACCGTTCGCACCACGTGCACCATACAAAGCATTAGAAGCTGCATCTTTCAAAACTGTCATACTCTCAATATCCTGAGAGTTAATAGCAGAAATATCTCCATCATAAGGTACACCGTCTACTACATATAATGGATTATTACTGGCAGAAATCGAACCGATACCACGAATACGTACAGTAGACCCGGTACCCGGTTGGCCATTTCCGCTGGTTGTTTGTACACCAGCCACCTGACCTGAAAGTGCATTAGTTATATTAGAGACCTGACGCTCTGCCAACTTATCTGCTTTGATAGTTGAAGCAGAACCTGTAAATGCAGACTTCTTCGCGGTACCATAAGCAACCACCATTACTTCGTCAAGCATCTCAGCATCAGACTTCATAATAACCTTCACAGTAGGTTTAATACCCACTTCTTGTGCTTGCATTCCAATGTACGAAATCTGCAAAGTCTTCGCAGGACTACAATATAGCTATCGACCTAATTATAAGCGATTTACTAAAACGAAAAGAACCCATAAATCGAATATTTGTATATACTATTGTATTGATTATAAGACATATATATTAATATAATTATCATAATGATCTACCGTATATATCCTAATAATAGATCTAACTTACTAATTATTAAGCATATAAATAGAAACATAGTTGTAGTTTGCATTATTAATTTACAACTAAAAGTCTTTTAGATAGCATATTGTTGGAAAATAATTATCTATATAGCTGTAATCCAAAACAAAAACGGGAAGCATATCATTTAGAATATGCCTCCCGCTTTATGTGTAAGTTATTTATTATAAAGTCCACTATTTCTATCAGAACCAACTAAATCACAGAGAAGAAATATATTGAATTACCTGGATAATCCCCTCGTTATCATTCTTCAACTTATTTTTTTTCTGAAAGCTCATGATTTCTTTCTTTCGTTCAGGGAATATTTTTATAACTTCTTTTATTCTCCTAAAACGCTCACGTTTTCCATTTATTTCTATGGTGTATATAGTATATGGCTCCACTTTATAATTTTCTGGTAATTTCAACTGATACATTTCTCCACCCGTATTAAGAGAGGAAATATTATCAATAGCCGTTGTAGAAGAACTACCATAACCAATATTTTGAGCACCAATACTCAAACGACAGCGATAGGATGCATACAAAGGGTACTTTCCTGACAATAAAACTTCTTCAAAACTATTCTCTGAAGGAATAAAACTCCTCTTTTCGAAATAGATAGTATCAATTTGGTCAATAGGATGAAGAGCCATTTTCTTACCGTCAGAACCAGTATAGATCATTTCTTCAGTTGCCTTATTATAATTCAACTCTACTTTGTTAACTTTCTTATTTTTATAAACAATCTGCCCTTCTTGATATTCGGGAAAAACAAAATGTTTACCATTTTGCCCCCAAGCCAAAGTAGTGCTTACAAAACAACAGCACAATACAATTATCTTATTAGAAATAGACGCCATACTATTATTATTTTAAAATGATTTTTTGTTGATACGTCGTATCATTAGCTAAAGTAACAGAAACAATATAAACTCCAGAGGAAAGCTGTTGCAATGATATCGGTTGAGTTATATTATCCCATTTCAGAATACCTTTTCCAGAAAGGTCAGTAATAACAATATCCTTAATTAACTCATTGGAATGAATTATCAATGTTTTGCCTTCCAGATATATTTTGAAAGAACTTGTTTCTTGTTCTGATTCAACACCTGTGGTAGTGATATTAATATCAAAACTAAGTTTATCATTCTCAATAACCAAGTTTGTAATACGCAATCCTCCATCACTATCATCAGATAAGAAAGGTTTCGGATAGGTTTTATCCGTCATAACTGCTCCAGCGTTTGTTTGATAAGCAGCCTCATCTAAAAAACCATTTTCAACCAAGGAACCATAAGGGCGATAGATATAGACCTCATCAGGAGGACCATTCCGGTTACCATCAGACACAGTTGTATTGATTCTATAAATTAATAAACCGGATCTTGGAATGTTCTTTTCGTATTTTCCTTCTTTCTTTCTATATTCCAAAACATAGTATTCATTCGCATTGGATGAATTTATTTTGTAACAAGAGTTATCTGGGCCTTGAGAAAGGGGGACTAATGAATATCTGCCGGTAGTCGTAATTTCCGGAATTTCAGTAATCCAACTTTTACCTGCATACATCCACTTCATGTAGGCTCCCATATGACACCAGCCACTATTCATTAAATCCCAAGCACCAACAGGGTCTAGACTTTTACTTTCTTCACTGTAATGATATAAGTCCGGAGCTCCTAAAGCATGAAACATTTCATGGCAGAGGGTATTAACAGTTACTTGGTTTTCCGGTTGAAAAACATAATCCATTACACGCTTGCCATGTATATAGCATTCTTTTGTGTAAAGTGACCAACGGTGTGCCCATAATAGATCACTCCATCCGTCACTATTTCCTTGAACAACAAAACAGATATTATCAACATATCCGTCATTATCATTATCTATTTCATCTGGAGTAAACTCTTGTTCAATAATACTTCTCATTGCATCAACTGCATTCTGAACAAGATTATGTTCTCTCATTGTAGATTCTTCACTAGTTTTATATCCATCCGGATTAGTCGTTGCATTATAAGCCCGGTAGAAACCTCTGTTATGAAAATCTACATAACCCACATCATTAGCTTCTAAATCAGCATGAGGAAAGAAATGAGACTGGATAGTCAAATTATCATAAGAAACTTCTAAGTAATAATCCTTAAGGGAACCTGTAGAAGAGGTAGTACTATTAAAGCGGCTGTCGTATACACTTCTCTTTTTTGAGAAAGTAATAGCATCTTGGAAAGATATAAATATTACAATGTTATTCAAAGGCTTTTTATGAGAAGCATATTGAGGTTGAAATATTCCCCTTGTCCGCGATAAAGGTTGCAAACGTTCACGACGAACATCATATTTTTCTTTGGAAATTTTTAACCAAGGTTTGAGCTTTGTATCAACTATCGATGTTTTTCCTACTAAAAATGGTGAAGGAACCAATTCTCCCATATCATTTTTCTCAGCATAATAGCAGTAACCATCTTCTCCTTGCAATACTGTATAACCATCTTTGTCATGTACCCAATGGTAAAATTCATCCCCTGAAGCATACAGCGTTAATTGACTTCCATCAGGTTGAGTAACTGTTGTTTCAAGAAAGCTAAAAGGAGCAGCATACATCCAGCAGAAAATGTTGCACCAAAAACAAATCAAAAGTAATCTTTTCTTTATCATATTATTGATTTTAAACAAAATAAGGTCACCCTATCAAATAGGTGACCTTATTCTTAAATGACTATAAGGAAGGAATTATTTTGCTTTCGTAGCCACAACGCCATCCATAAGTAAGGTAAAGAAGCCACCAGATGCGCCTGTAGATGGATGAATTGCTTGGAATCCAAATCCATATTCAAACGTAATTACTCCATTCTCAAAAATTCCAGCTAAAGCACTCACTGTATATAAATCTTCTCCCTCTACATGAGTGGCCCTGAAGTAACGGTTCCATGCATCTGTAGGTTTCGGCATAGGACCTATATATTGATTATCTTTCATTACAACCACAATTTCCCCATCTACTTCTTCCACACTCATTTTGGCAAGAGTTCCATAACCAAAATTCACATTTAGTACATTCGTATCTTCATCGGAAGCGCTAATTACTGCTGGAACACTTACCGGAGTAACTTCATCGAAAGCAGAAATACCAGTTATATTATAAGTTCCGATTATAGCTGCCCACGGATGTTCGTCGTCTACAATCGTAACGAGAACACTATTTTGTTCAGATTCCAGTAATTTAGGAGATGTCGCTGAGATAATAATTTTGAAAGTCTTTTTTCCGGTAAAGACATCATTATCTATCGGTCTTACAATTACATTTTGTACTCCACAACCATCTTCAAAAACAATCTCTTTGTTTTCAATAACAAAGTCTGTTCCTTCAATGGCCGGACTACTTTCTCCTTCGGAAGAAGCTGTAAGGGTTACTGTTACTTTTCCACTTCCTTTAACCCCTGCTAAAGCAAGAGGAATTTGAAGGGGCTCGGTAGCATTTTCATCTACTGAAGCTGTCGTTGTCGGAAAACTTGCGTTAGAATCTGCCGCTCTGAATGATTGTGGTTCGTTATCATCACATGCAGCAAAAGTAAACAACAACCCGACAGCCAATATTAAATATGTCAATTTTTTCATTTGTTTCCGTTTTTAGAAATTAATACTTGTTTTGAATCATATTCTCATTAGCATCTATTTCGCTTTGTGGAATAGGCAGGAGATAGTAAGGACTGTCTGCAGATACTTCTTGAGCACCGGCTGGAGCACCTGTACCATCAGCTAAGAAACCTAGACCATCACGCTCCAAATCTTCATGTCTGCGCTTTAAGTCAAAGAAACGGTGGCCCTCAAATGCCAGTTCCAAACGTCTTTGTAACTGAATGGCTTTTTCCAAACTCTCACCACTTTCATTACCTGCTTCATAATCTGAATAACGTTTTGAGCGTACAATATTCAAGTCTGCTAAAGCAGGAGTATACTGCTTCAAATTGTAATTAGCTTCTGCACGAGTCAGGTACATTTCTGCAGTACGTATAAGGGGAATATCAACCAGACCGGCAGAAGCACCACCATTAGCCCATTTCCATACCATATTGCAATCACCACTTTCGCTGGTAACCATTTTGATAACAGAATTACGGCAGTCAGTGGTTGTATACAGTTCTCTTAATCCGCAAGAAACAGAATAATTACCTACATAGCTGGTTGTAGCACCTTGCCCCCAGCTGTTACCAGGTAGAATTCCATCATCTGATTTAAGTGCTATGCGGAATAAAACCTCAGGAACTGCCATACTGGTAGTATATACTTTGCTGAAACCTTGAGTATCTGCCATATCAGAGCCATCACCTGTAATAGCAGCTGTTGCATTTGTTACAGCTAATTGATTTTCACCCATTGTTAGATACACACGTGCCAAAATAGCACAAACAGATTTCTTATTTAAGCGATAATTGATTTTAGCATTGTAATCATCGCTCATCAATCCTTTCGCTCTTTCCAAATCTTCTACCAACCATGTATATACCTCTTTCACAGTATTACGTGCCGGAAAATCAGTTTCCGTATCTTTTTTATAAGTAACTCCTAAATCACTGTCAGAAGCCTGCTGATAGTTTCTACCATATAAACGTACCAGATCAAAATGTATCATGCCACGTAAAGCCAGACATTCAGCAAGTAGGTTGGCACCTAACTTTTTATCTGCTTCAGCTATTTCCATACCATCCAAACGGGTAATAACCTCATTGGCACCTAAAATACCATTATAAGCAGCAGACCACATACCAGTTACACCATATGTATCAGCGTAAAACTTGAAATCGGCAAATTCATTGTAAATCAAACGGCCGTCACGATTCAATGTTAGATTATCAGACATAACGTCTGGAACCATCAACATGAACTCGGTGGTATAAGATGCCGAACGAATTGATTCGTATACACTATTGGTTGTATTATCAAAGTCTTGCATAGACTCTAGCGCATTGTCACTATTCAGAGAGTCGTGAGGAGTGGTATCCAGAAAACCAGAACATCCGGTCAGTGACAAACTAAAAAGAGCAACTGCTGGTATTATTGTTTTTTTAATTAATTTCATACGAGTGTCTTTTTTGAAATTCATAAATAATAATTAGAAACCTATTTCAATACCGAACATGATCGTTCTGGAAGCCGGGTAGCTAAAGTCAAGAACACCACCTGTAGCACCTGCACCTGTACCTGCAGGTGAATCACCTACCTCAGGGTCAAGTCCTTTAAATCCTGTTACAGTAAACAGATTCAAACCTTGTGCAAAAAGTCGTAACTTCTCTACATGGGCTACCTTTAGCCATTGCTTCGGGAAAGTATATGCCAAGGTTAAGTTTCTCAAACGTAAGTATGAAGCATCTTCCAGATATCTGGTAGACTGATAAGAACTATTGTTGATACTTTGTTTGGGCACATTAGTTATATCTCCCGGATTTTTCCATTGGTCATACAGCATACTCTTATCTTGGTTATTACCATACTGTGCACCATCACTTTCCGTAAAGAAACGAATATGATTATAGATATAATTTCCACCAGAGAAGTAGAAATCTGCAGCTAATTCCCATCCTTTATATGACAGATTTGCACCAAAAGAACCAAAATATTTGGGGTCAGGAGTCTTACCATCCAAAACTACAGCGTCATTTGAATTGTAAGTATTGGTAATTCTGCCATCTGCAGTATAGTACAAAGCGTCACCATTGGCAGGATTTACTCCAGCCCAACGAACCATCTTATAGACATTGATAGGATAACCTTCTTTAATCAGGTTATTCCAACCAACAGAAATATCATTTCCCTTATATAATTTTTTGATTTCATTCTTATTTTGAGAAATCATTCCATTCAATGTCAGTTTCCAGTCATTGGTTCTGATAAGATCACCACTGATAGAGAGTTCATACCCTTTGTTCATCAATTCACCAACATTATCAATACGACTTGAGAACCCTGAAGTCATAGACAAACGAGTTGAAAGTAACAAATCGGTTGTTTTACGTTGGTAGACATCAAATGTAACGTTTAAACGTGAATCGAACAAAGAAGCATCCAAACCCACAGATGCCTGCATACTCTTTTCCCAAGATAAGTCAGGGTTCGGTAAACGTGCAGGATAAGCAGTTGATGCACCATTATAGCTACCATAACCATATACACCTTGTGCAGCATAATCACCAATGTTATTATTACCACTGGTACCTACACTACCACGAACTTTCAAACGAGTAAGCCAGCTTACATCTTGCAAGAATGATTCACGTTCCATGTTCCAGCCTAAACCTACAGCCCAGAACATACCATATTGGTTATCTGCTCCAAAACGTGAAGAACCATCCCAACGAATTGCTGCATCAATAATGTATTTACTATCATAAGTATAACCGGCAGTTGCCAGATATGAAAGCATTCTCCAATCAGTAGTATTTCCTGCTACATCTTTATCTGTTGCTCCAACTGAAATAGCATCCAATTTACCTGTTGCAAAACCACTAACAGAAGCTGTCAGTGTACGGTAATGGCTGGATTGAGCTTCCATTGCAGCTGCAGCTTTTACTTCATGAACATCATTAAAAGTTTTGTCATAACTCAACATATTGGTCCATACCCAAGTAGAACGTTGTTGAATACGATCGTTACGATAACCATAAGGTGAACCTAAAATCTGTGATAATTGAGATTCCGGTTTATTAAATTGGTAGTTTTGATATTGAGTAAAATCTACACCTGCTACCGTTGTATATTTGAGCTGATCCCAAATTCTCCATTCCAAATTGAAAGCTGCAATAATTTTAAGTTTACTTAAGCTTGCAGGATTATTTGCAATATTCTCAAAAATATTAATTTGATTACCAGCAACCTTCATGTCAGTATTATAGCTACCATCTTCGTTATAAGGAGCATCATAAGGATTAGCGTTAAAGATATAGTTGAACGGATTCAAAGCATTACGGTCTGTTCTTAGCAAACCTTCCTTGGAAATACCTGCAGAAGAATTAAAGCCAATTTTCACTACATCTTTAATTTTATGCTCAAGATTAGCACGCAATGTACTTCTTCTAAGGTAAGAACCTGGTACTATAGCATCCTGATCAAAATATTGTCCTGATAAGTAGAAACGAGTAGCGTCAGTACCTCCTGCCACATTCAATTCATAAGACTGTGTAGTACCAGTACGGAAAATTTCATCAGCCCAATTTGTATTTTTAGCAGCAGCAATTTCAGCATCAGTCATTGCTCCACCATTAGCTCCGCCAGATGAACCGCGGCCAATACCTAGCTGACGTTCATAAGTAAGCTTTTCTTGTGCATTCATCATTGTAAAATCACTATCAGATAAGGTTCTGGTAGAAATTCCAAAGATGGCTTTTAAGTCAATTGTAGTTTTACCACTTTGACCTTTCTTGGTTGTGATAAGAATAACACCATTAGAACCCCTGGAACCATATATTGCGGTTGCAGATGCATCCTTCAATACAGACATATATTCAATATCATTTGAGTTTAGTGCTGCAAAATCTGCAGAAGAAACAGGTACACCATCGATTACGAATAGTGGATCACTACCGGCAGATATAGAACTTGTACCACGAATCTTAATATTAGCACTTGCTCCCGGACGTCCAGTTGCAGCAGTTACTTGCACACCTGCTGCTTTACCTTGCAATGCCTGGTCTACACTGTTTACCGGTACTTTTGACAACTGATCAGCTTTTACTATTTCAACAGAACCGGTCAACGAACTCTTTTTTGCAGCACCATAAGCCACTACTACTACTTCATCAAGCATAGCAGCATCTGCCTTAAGCACGATCTTTAGATTGCGTTTAATTGCCACTTCTTGTGTCTGCATACCAATGTACGAAACCTGCAAAGTCTTCGCAGAACTTGGTACGTTCGATAAAGTAAAATCACCATCTACACCGGTAATAGTACCAAGTTGAGTACCTTTTACCAATACAGAGGCTCCAATAACTGGCTGCCCATCTTCTTCAGAAATCACAACACCTGTGATGGTCTGAGTTTGGGCAGTTACTAGGCCTATTCCAACAAAAAGACAGGCCAATAACAGCATTAATTTTCTTTTCATAAATTCTCTCTTAAAGTTTAACTTTACATTAATTGTTTCTTTACTCTAACAAAATGCAAATATATTAATAAAACTGAAACGAACAATTATTTTGTTGAAAAAACCTTGTAAATCTATCAATTTGTTAACTGAACGCTTGTTTTTATGCTTAACAGCAGCTTTTTTGCACTAAAAAAGTCTAAATGACTATTTAAATGCTATCACTATGAAGCCCCTTTTTTACTGTTATTCCTTAATACACCCCTTCTCTTTTAAACAAAAAGTGTTAATAATGCATGTTGAAGGAATAAAATTGAAAGCCAATTTACGTAGATTTACCTTTTTTATAAAGGAAATACAAAATAGCAAAAACTCTTTTGAGGCATAGTTTTGCAGATATTAAGCCTTATTTAGTTCTTCTATAGCACATTATCTCGTCTTATTTGTTCATAGTATTAACTAAAACAACTAATGATGAACAAGATTATTTACAGTTTGGTGTACAACAGGAAAAAGAGCCTTAACAAGAAAGGTATGGCTCTGGTACAGGTAGAGGCCTATCTAAACAGGAAAAAGAAGTATTTTTCGACAAAAGTCTACTTGAGACCCGACCAATGGGATGCAAAGAAACTACTAGTTAAAAACCACCCTAATGCAGACGCTTTAAATCGATTAATTTATGAATTTGTCGCAACGATAGAAAAGCGTGAACTTGAACTCTGGCAACAGGGTAAAGCTATTAATTTGGATGTTCTAAAAGATGTACTTTCTGAAAAGCAAGAACAGGAAGATAAATCTTCGTTTATTCCTTTTTTTAAGCAAGAGGTAATGACTTCTGGCTTAAAAGAGAGTACTAAACGCAATCATTTGTCTACGCTTGCTCTTTTACAAGAATTTAAGAAAAACGTAACATTTTCAGATCTAACTTTTGAATTTGTATCCTCTTTCGAATACTTCCTGCAGTCAAAAGGATATCACACCAATACGATAGCCAAACACATGAAACACTTGAAACGCCATATTAATGTAGCCATTAATAAAGAATATATGGATATACAAAAATATGCCTTCAGAAAATATAAAATTAAAACTGTAGAAAACGGCCATACGCATTTGTCTCCGGAAGAATTGGAAAAGTTAGAGACCTTGCAATTGACAGGACGCTATACGAAATACCAGAAAACATTAGATGCATTTTTGTTCTGTTGCTATGCTGGTATGCGATATTCTGATTTTGTAAATATGAAGCCTGATAACATTGTAGAGATGCATCAGGAGACATGGTTGATATATAAATCTATTAAAACCGGTACTGAAGTTCGATTACCATTATATTTACTTTTTAGTGGAAAAGGAATTCTAATTTTGAATAAATATCAGGCAAACCTACAAGACTTTTTCCATTTAAGGGATAACTCAAATGTGAACAAAGAACTAATAATAATTGCCCGGTTAGCAGGATTGGCTAAAAAGGTGTCATTTCATACTGCTCGACATACCAATGCTACATTATTAATTTATAATGGTGTCAATATCACAACTGTGCAGAAGCTTTTGGGACATAAGAGCGTGAAAACCACACAAATATACACGAATGTAATGGATGCGACAATAATAAGTGACTTGGAGAAAAATCATTCGTCGGTTCATCGCAAAAAAGGAAAGTAAATTCTATTAAAGTTTAAGGTGTAACCGCTTATCATGTAGCTACTGGAATATTGGATAAATGGTTTACACCTTTCCTTGCAAATCTGTTTGCCAAGCATCTTATTTTTTTGTTCTATTTCTCTTATTTCCTCTGTTTCCTTTCTTAGTATTCTTTATATTTACATAATGCTATTACCGGGTAGCAGCATCTTATGTTAACATAATACCCCCTTTTCTTATTCGTTTTATACAATGTACCTTACATCTATATTACTTTGTTTCATGCAACCACAATTGTGGATCTGATCAACTGGGAGATACAGAGGTTGGTGTAAGCGTGTAGGCAAAATTACACTATAAAATCTTATGTAGGCTGTGCCTCGACACTTTTGGGAAAACTGTATATATCATGCAAAGCGTTTTTATTAATATGACAGTTTCATGAGATCATAGTTAATTGGTATGTATTTGTTTACATAAGTTTATTGGATAAGCTGTAGAGTCTCTATTCCGTAGTTCATTTAGATTCTTAATTAAGCGTTAATGTGCTGATAATAAATGGATTATCTGTTGAAAATGGAAGAATTATGGTAGATACAAATAAATATATTATATTTTATATGACTGAAAATTAGTGTATTACAAATCTATTTCATTCATGTGCAAGTTCTTTGTTTATATTTATACACCTGTTTATCAGCGTTGTAAGCAAAAATAAGTTCTGCGAAAACGCTTCAAATTACGTATATTGGTATGCAAGCACAGGATGTTGCAATAAAGCCGAACGTAAAGGTTATCATGAAGTCGGATACTGAAATATTGGATGAAGTAATGGTTATAGCCTATGGTACCACAAAGAAAGAGTCTTTTACTGGTTCTGCGGAGGTCATCAAGTCTGAGAAATTGAAAGAAAGACCTGTTGCAAACGTTACAAAAGCATTGGACGGTATGGTTGCCGGTGTACAGACTACTTCAGGTTCAGGACAGCCAGGATCAGGTTCTTCTGTAGTTGTTCGTGGTTATGGCTCTATCAATTCATCTCAATCACCGTTGTATGTAGTGGACGGTGTTCCCTATGATGGTAACATTTCTGCAATCAATCCTAATGACATTGAAACGATGACAGTGCTTAAAGACGCTTCAGCAGGTGCTCTTTATGGTTCTCGTGGTGCGAATGGTGTGATTATGATCACTACCAAAAAAGGTAATTCCGGTAAGGTAAAAGTAAACTTGAAAGCAAATTGGGGTGTTTCTTCACGCGCTATTCCACGCTATGAAACGATGGACGAAGCCGGCTATTTGGAAACAATCTTCCAGTCATATAAGAATAATCAGATTATCAACGGTGGAGTTTCTCCGGAATTAGCGGGTGCTGCCGCATTAGAGGCTATGAGAAGCGGATCCACTGCTATGTTGGGCCAGAATGAACAGTACAACCCTTTTAACTATAGTATTACAGAACTGATCGATCCTGTGACAGGAAAAGTACGTAGTGATGCCAAATTAAGATATAGTGAAGACTGGATGGATGAAGCTTTAAAAAGCAGTCCTTTACGTCAAGAATATGTTGCCTCATTCAGTGGTGGAAGCGACAAGACCAAATATATGTTTTCTTTAGGTTACCTTGATGAAGAAGGTCTGCTGAAGACAACAAAATTTAACCGATATAATGGACGTCTGAATATAGACTCTGAAGTTACAAACTGGTTGAAAGCCGGAATGAGCGCCAACTACTCTCGCAATGAGAGCAATACAGCTGTTGAAAATTCGTCCGGTTCATCCAATGTTTGGTACAGTGCACAATTAATGGCTCCTATTTTCCCGGTCTTTGAGAAAGATGCCAATGGTGCTACCATTTATGACAATTTGGGAAATGCCGTTTTTGACTATGGTAAGAACAGACCCGCTGGTGCCAATTCAGAGTGGAACACAATTGCTACTTTATATGATGATATGTATTCTACTCAAAGTGACAACCTGAGTGGACGTGTATATGCGGAATTGGGGGATTTGAAAAACACATTCCTGCAAGGATTGAAATTCTCCGTTAATTATGGCTTTGACTTAATCAATTCAGCCGGAGCAACTTATTATAATCCGTATAACGGTAACTCTGTAGCAGTAAAAGGTACTATACAGAAAGCTACTGCACGCACATTCAGCTACACTTTTAATCAATTGTTGACATACGACAGAAAGTTCGGTAATCATCATTTTGAAGCTTTGGTTGGACATGAATTTTATAAATACAGATATGATTATTTGTCAGCAACCAAGACAGGATTCCCATTTGGCGGGCTTTATGAACTGGATGCAGCTACAACCATTACAGGAGCATCTTCTTATCAGAACAATTATGCAGTTCAATCTATGTTATCACGCTTGAATTATGACTTTGCCGATAAGTATTACCTTTCTGCCAGCTTTCGTACGGATGGTTCTTCTCGTTTCTATAAGGATAACCGTTGGGGTAAATTCTGGTCGGTTGGTGGCAACTGGCGTATCTCTCACGAATCTTTCATGAGTGATATTACTTGGATTAATAATCTGTCATTAAAGGCTAGCTACGGTGTACAAGGTAATGATGCCATATTGAGTGGTACCAAACAGAATTTTTATGCTTGGCAGTCATTTTATGATTTGGGGTATGCAAACTCGTCGATGAGTGGTGCGGCCGTAACCTCCTTGGAAAATAAAGAACTGAAATGGGAAAAAAATGCCAATCTGAATATTGGTATTGAAGCAAAATTGTTTGATCGTGTTTCTGCTACTATCGAGTGGTATCAACGTAAGACTACAGACATGTTAATGTCATTTCCAATGGCATCTTCACTCGGTTTTGATGGCTACAACAAAAACGTCGGTAGTATGCGTAACACAGGTATTGACCTTACATTAGGAGTTGATATCTTTAAGGATACTCCGTTTACTTGGAACTTAACACTCCTTGGTTCTACTATCAAAAACAAAGTTTTACAGCTGGCGGATAAACCGGAAATCATCTCCGGATCTTATATCATTCGCGAAGGTGAAACTTTATACTCATTCTATACTGCAACAGCCGCCGGCGTTGACCCCGCAACCGGAGAACAATTATATTGGGCATGGGATACCGATGAAAACGGAGTGAAAGGCAAAAAGTATATAACTAACGATATGGCCAAGGCTACCGCATGCAAAGAAATTCAGGGCAGCCGTATTCCTGATTTATATGGTTCTATCAATAATACATTCAAATATAAAGGATTTGATTTGAGTATCCTTTGCACATATTCTATTGGCGGCAAAGTATTGGATGGTATTTATAATAACTTATTATATGGCAATTATGTAGGACAGGCAAAGAGTAAAATGCTGGAACGTGCATGGAGAAATCCGGGTGATATCACAGACCTCCCGCGTATTGAAATCGGAAAGAGTTACATTATTACTGATAACAGTTTGATTGACGCTTCCTATTTTGCTATTAAAAATATAGCTTTAGGATATTCCTTGCCTTCAAAGTGGATGAAATCTATCGGATTCGACTCTGCACGCCTGACTGCAACAGCAGACAATGTCGTGCTGTTCAATCGACTGAAAGGTATGGACCCTCAATATAATTTCACTGGTGGAACGGATTTTGGTTACGTACCTGTCAGAACAATTTCATTCGGAATTGACATTACTTTCTAAACCTGATTAAATAATATAAAAGATGAAAAAAGTATTATATATATTTTCTTTAATCGGCCTTCTTGCATTCAGCTCATGCGCCGATGAATTGAATACGGAACCGACTGACAAGGTATCAGGTTCTACGATATTTGCAGATGCAAGTAGCGCGGAAACTGCTATAAATGGTATATACCGTATGTTATATGTAGCAGGATGGAGTTCAAACTGGGGCTCGGAAAATTGTGGACAGACAGCTATCCAGCTGCTTGGAGATCTGATGGCTGAAGATCATTTAATGAAAGAGCAGGGACAAGGCTGGTTTTATGAAGATTATCGTTTGAATGTTCATGGCGATTACTCAAATAAAGCAGGACGTCCTTATTCTATTTGGAACTTCTATTATACTATCGTTAGTAACGTAAATTATATCATTGCCTCAGAAAACACAATGGGAGGTGATCCGGAACTTAAGAACAGCGTTGTAGGACAGGCCTATGCAATGCGTGCTTTTGCGTATTACTATCTGATACAATTGTACCAACAAACATATAAGGGACATGAGGATGCGCCCGGTGTACCTTTATATACAGGAGCAACGGTTGCCGGTTCGGAAGGAAGTCCTCGTGGAACCGTTCAGGGAGTTTATACTCAAATCAATTCTGATATAGAAAAAGCTATTGATCTGTTAGGAAGTATCGGTAATAAAGTGCAGTCACATGTATCTCATATAGATTACTATGTGGCTAATGGAATTAAAGCCCGTATTTGTCTTACTCAGCATGACTATGCAGGTGCTGCTTCGGCAGCTGCCGAAGCCTTGAAGAAACCTTCATTGAAAGTTGCTACTATAGCCGAATTGGGCGGGAACAATAGTGTAAAAACAGCAGATGTTTTGTGGGGAATGGAAATTATAGCCGATCAGTCCAGCGGTTTTGCAAGCTTCTTCTCGCATATGGATGCTGACGCACCGGGTATGTATGCTTCTAAAGCACGCCAATGTATAAGCACTGGGTTGTATAAACTGATTTCTGACACAGATGAGCGTAAAGCAGCGTGGTTCCGTGGAGCCATTCCTTCTGATGAAGAGAAGGCAGCTTCATCTTATACGAGCTACTGTCAAATTAAATTTAAGATGGCAGATTACACGACCCGTACAGGCGATTACTTGCTTATGAGAGCAGAAGAGATGATATTAATCAAGGCTGAAGCCGAATGTCATCAGAAAGAATATAGTACTGCCCGTACCACAATAAAAGCTTTAGGAAGCGCAAGAGACAGTAAGTTTGAAGAACGTTTGGCTGCCCGTACAGATGCCAATACTTATAACTCTGACACTAATGCTCCTTTGGAAACATTAATGGATGAAATTTTATTCCAACGTCGTGTTGAACTTTGGGGTGAAGTGGGGCGTATCTTCGATATGCAACGTTTAGGTTTGGGATATAATCGTAATTATGAAGGTTCTAACCATACAGAGAAGGTAACGACAAAGAACACTAATGCCGCTTCTCCATTATTTATCCTTCCTCTGCCGCAATCTGAAATTGACGGTAATGAAAATATTACCTCTGCGGATCAGAATCCTATAGTTCAATAATTTATAAACCTACATAATGAAGGAAAATATGAAACTATATACAATAAAGAAATATGCTGCTATATTGTTCTGTTTAGCAGCTTTTACCTCCTGCGATACAGATGCGGAAGGTAAGAAATATGGCGTAAACGGAGTTGAGGCAGCTTTTGCATCTACTCAAATGAATGTGGAAGTGGATGCTGAAAACAATGGCGTCATCCGGGTTCCCGTATATCGTGGAAATACAGTTGTAGAGGCTTCAGTCGGCATTAGCATGGATGAAGCTACGGTAGAAGAAGGTGTGTTCACCTTGAAAAGTTCCAATATAGCTTTTGCAAAAGGCGAAGCAGTGGGGTACGTGGAATTAGCTTTTGGATCTATAGATGACTTGAGCGCTACCGGCAAATATGAAATTACACTGACCATAGATGACAAGAATGCATTGTCACCCTCCAAGTCCGGAAAGATAACAGTGACCGCTCAGAGAAAGTTAACATGGGAGGATTACGGAACCGGAATATATACTTCAGAGCTTTTCGGTCAGTCATGGGAACAGCCTATATTGAAAGCTAAAGAAGGTAATATATACAAGTTGCCGGATTGTATAACAGAAGGTTATCCCATGGTATTTACATTGAGTGAAGACGGCCAAACTCTGATGAATTGGGACTTACAAGCTACCGGATATAAACATGCTACTTATGGGATGGTGTATTTCACTCCTACTGACATGCAACGTCAAGGTAATAAGTTGCTATTTGCAATGCGTGGAGCTGTTGTTGTAGAAGGAGGATATGGAATTTTATACAGTGGCTTTACAGAAACATTGGAATTACCTGAATAAATTAAAGGATAAATCACTAATAGATATTCGCATATCTAATAGAAATACAGTTAGCAAGAGGGCGCTTTTTTACGGGTGCCCTTTTTGTTTTTCCCACTTGTCGTGCCCCTCGGGGGATAAGCGGTATGGTATTCACTGTCTTTCCATTTCTGCTATTTTGCTAATATTTTTTTGTATCATACTGGTTATTCTTTAGTTCATCTCATTATAACATACTTTGCTAACTTTAGAGAAGGCTTTCAATCTAAATACAAAGACAACATAAAAACATATTCGGAGGATGCTTTGGGAGTAAATCATACAAAATCGGAGGATGAACAATAGAAAAGTGATCAAAATCAGAGGATATCAGAAAGCTAAATACGATAAAAGCATCAATTGTAATTGAAACTTTTACCGTATTTACTAAGTTTGCATATCATAACCTTGTGTAAATATTATTGACTATTATAACCAGAATTCAACCTCTCTTACACAAAGAGATACGTCCTATATTAAAAATGTAACCATTTCCATGCCGGCAGAATATGTATTATCTTATCTCCGTGCTTCACCTCTTCTTCATGGGTATTTGTGACTATTGTTCCTTCCAAAAGATGGTATGTATCCATAGCATCCCGAATGCCGCAGATTTCCCTCTCACGGGTGTCGGAACTGCCCAATAAGTAACAAACCTGAATTGCCTGCACAACACGAAAACCATCACGAACCACAAAATCACACTCGGTATTTCCTGAATTATGATAAAAAATTTCTCCGCCTCGGCGACGTAATTCTATGTAAACCATATTTTCCAACAAGCGCCCTTCTTCACCAGAAAAATGGAAGCCCAAGCGAGAAACTAAGGCATTATCTATTGCATAAACTTTTTTGGGGTTACGGAGCTGGGCTTTGACGGAACAATCGATTTTCGATAAAGAGAAGAGTAAATATGTATTCTCAATATACTCCAAATAATTCTTTACTGTCGTGGGATTTTTCACTCCAATCACTTTTGCCAATGAAGTATAAGTTAACGGTTTCCCTATATTGCTGACTGTATAATAGACCAACTCTTTTACTTCACGTTCATTTACAATTTGGTTGCGAACCATAACATCCTTATACAGAATGTTATCATACAGTGTTTTCAGAACAATGCCATCTTCAGACTTCAAATAAATAGGAAATCCACCCTGTTTTAAATAATCGTTAAAAGCCGATTGTATTTCTCCACGCGCAATTGTGCCGGATATATCTCCCAACAAATGTTGCTGTTCACGGAAATTTAAGAATTCAGAAAATGAAAAAGGATAGAGTTCGATCGCAATATAGCATCCGGTCAGATAGGTTCCCAACTCCTTACTTAGCATACGAGCATTGGAACCTGTTATAAAAACCTTTTTTCCTGAATTATACAGTCGCTTGGCAAAATGCTCCCATCCTGCAATATTCTGTATTTCATCAAAATAGAAATAATTTTGTTCTCCATATAGTTCAATGAACACTTCATACAATTGCTGAAAGTTCTCTATGGTAAAGTTACCCAAACGGTCATCATCAAAATTGAAAAAATAATCTTTTTGGGGAAGCCTGTCACGTATTTGTTGTAGCAACACAGATTTACCGCAACGACGAACCCCTGAAATAATAATAATTTCTTCATTATTCAGATATTTTTCAGAAAAACTACGAATTATAGTTTTCTTGCTTGGCAAAAAAGACTTTTGGTCAATTATGATATCCTTTAAAAGTTGTTTCATAAACTCGATGGTATTTTATAGTACAAATATAGTGTTTTCTATTAAGAATAGAAATAGATATGATTTTATTTCCATTTTTAATAGTGATAAATTGTATTTTTCTCTATTGCAAATAGAATAAATAAACAAATGACCATCATGTGACTTTGAGAAAGCTATACAATACACTGCCTAAGGGGAGGAATGTTAGTTAAGCTCTTGTTTGCATAGCGAGTTATATAAATGTATCTGATCGTTATAGTATGGTTCCGACAACTTTGTTCTATTTTTCTTTTTCACTTTTCTCATTAGGGATATTACACAATGAGCATAAAGAAGAATCTTTATTGAACAGCTACAGGTCGATAAGTAAGTATAGAAATAATAGTATATTTATCGCTTTTATCTATATTATCATCAAAAATTTGCGCATATAGATATATTAACGTCATATTTAGCTATACAAATCATTTCTGAAGTAAATGTTCCGAACAGAAACATGCATCCATTATTAATATGGCAAGTTTGCGGAGTTTCAGTTGAAAAAATCATCATTAATTACATTTTCAGTTGAATTAAACGCATAGTACTTGTTTTATAGCTCATCAATGCTATCCATAGATAAATAATACACTGATAATAAAATGTTTAAATGATCAATACAGTATATTTGTGGTAAGTGCTAATGCATTTTATTGTTTTTTAGATGCTTATAAATCAATGTATTACAAATTGTTCTTACTAAAATAGAAGTTCTAAGTACACGCATAAAGTACTGTTTGCCAAATATATAACGCACGCCAAGTTCTGCGAAGACATTGCAAATTTCTTACATTGGTATGAAAACAGAAGAAGTAAGTATCAAGCCACGCTTAAAAGTTACGATGAAAGTCGACAGCGAAATGCTTCAGGAGGTTGTGGTTACTGGTATGCAACGCATGGACAAACGTCTCTTTACAGGTGCTACATCAAAATTATCTGCCGATGACGTAAAGTTAGACGGCCTGCCTGAAATAAGTCGTGCACTGGAAGGTCGTGCTGCTGGTGTATCCGTTCAGAATGTCTCTGGTACATTTGGTACAGCTCCTAAAATCCGCGTACGTGGAGCTACTTCTATTTATGGTAGTTCTAAGCCGCTGTGGGTAGTAGATGGGGTTATTATGGAAGATGTTACCGAGGTTAGTGCTGATGATTTGTCATCCGGTGATGCAGTTACGCTGATTAGCTCAGCCATTTCAGGATTGAATGCAGATGATATTGAAAGCTTCCAGATTTTGAAAGATGGATCGGCCACTTCTATCTATGGTGCACGCGCAATGGCTGGTGTAATCGTTGTGACAACAAAGAAGGGTAAGGCCGGTTCCAACAAAATTAGTTATACCGGTGAATTTACGATGCGAATGAAGCCCAGCTATACCAATTTCAATATAATGAATTCACAAGAACAGATGGGGGTATTCAAGGAGATGGCAAACGCCGGTTACTTAAACTTTTCGAATGTTTATCGTGCATCTGACAGTGGCGTTTATGGCAAAATGTATCATCTGATTAATGACTATACTCCAAATGGTGGATTTGGTCTGCCAAATACAACCAAGGCAATTAATACCTATTTACAACAAGCCGAGTACCGAAATACAGACTGGTTTGATTATCTGTTCAATAGTTCTGTTTCACAAAACCATGCAATCAGCATGTCAAGCGGTACGGAAAAAGCCTCTTATTACACATCACTTAGTGTCATGAACGATCCGGGATGGACCAAACAAAGCTCGGTTCAACGCTATACAGCCAATGTAAATGCCTTATATAATATCTACAGCAATTTATCATTGAACCTGATAGGAAATGCTTCGTATCGTAAACAAAAAGCTCCCGGAACTTTAGGTTCAACACCTAATTATGTAACCGGAGAAGTATCACGCGATTTTGATATTAATCCATACTCGTATGCATTAAATACTTCACGCACATTGGATGCTAATGAAACCTATGTCCGCAATTATGCTCCGTTCAACATTTTGCATGAGCTTGAAAACAACTACATGGACTTAAATGTAGTTGATATGAAGTTCCAGGGAGAGTTAAAATGGAAGATACTCAAAAATTTAGAAGCTTCTGCTCTGGGTGCTTATAAATATTCTACAACGACACAATCACACTATGTTAAGGATTATTCTAACCAGGCTTGGGCTTTTCGTGCAATGGATGATGCTACCATGCGTGATGCTAATCCCTGGCTGTACACCGATCCGGATAAGGTGAACTCTCTACCCGTCAGTGTATTACCGGTAGGTGGATTTTATCGTGAAACAAAATATGGAATGAATAGTTGGGATTTCCGTGGAACATTGAATTATAACGATGTATTTGCAGAAGATCATATAATCAACCTTTTCGGCGGTATGGAAGTGAATTCCATGGACCGCACGAAAACATGGTTTAATGGTGTAGGTATGCAGTATGAGATGGGGATGCTCCCTTCTTATGACTATCAGTACTTTAAGCAAGGCAATGAAGAGAACACAAATTATTATACTGTAGAAGAAAGCCGTTCACGTGAGGTGGCATTCTTCGCAACAGGTACTTATTCATATAAAGGACGATACACCGTTAATGGTACTATCCGCTATGAGGGTTCCAATAAGTTAGGTAAGAGTCGTTCTTCTCGTTGGTTGCCTACTTGGAATGTGTCCGGTGCCTGGAATGTACATGAAGAAGCATTCTTTGAAGATTTGCGACCGACATTATCAAACCTGACTTTAAAGGCATCTTATTCACTGACCGCAGACCGCGGTCCGGCAAACGTAACCAACTCTCGGGTAGTGATTAGTAGTTTTAATCCTTGGCGCCCATTTACTTCAGTGAAAGAGTCGGGATTAGAGATTGAAGACCTTGAGAATAGCGAACTTACTTATGAAAAGAAACACGAACTCAATATCGGTGCTGAGATCGGTTTTCTGGACAATCGCATCAATTTAGCAGCTGATTGGTATAAACGTGATAATTATGACTTGATTGGTGTTATTAATACAATGGGTATTGGTGGACAAGTGATGAAGTATGCTAATGTAGCAAGTATGAAATCGCATGGCATAGAGTTTACATTGTCTACACGTAATATTGTAACTAAGGATTTTAAATGGAATACGGACTTTATCTTCTCGCAAGCTAAAAATGAAGTAACTGATTTGGAAACCAATACCCGCATTCTGGATATGGTGATTGGCTCTGGTTTTACAATGAAGGGTTATCCTGTGCGTTCTTTGTTCTCTATTGATTTCCAAGGGTTGAATGAGGAAGGACTTCCTACCTTTATTAATGAAAGTGGAAAACGCACCGTGACAGATCTTAATTTCCAATCGCGCGTAAAAGACTATTTAGTATACGAAGGACCTACAGATCCGACTATTACAGGTAGTTTTGGAAATACCTTTAGCTATAAAGGTTTTAAGTTGAATGTCTTTATGACCTATTCATTCGGTAATGTTATTCGCTTGGACCCGGTTTTCAAAAACTGGTATTCTGATTTGGCAGCCATGCCCAAAGAATTCAAGAACCGTTGGACACAGTCGGGCGATGAGAATACAACTAATATTCCTGTTATTGCGGACCGTCGTTTGAATCAGGAATATAGCCATTTGAGTTATGCTTATAATGCTTATAACCGCTCTACTGCACGTGTGGCTAAAGGTGACTTCATCCGTATGAAAGAAATCTCATTATCATATGATTTCCCAAAATCCTGGATTGCACCATTAAAATTCAACAACTTATCACTTAAGCTACAAGCTACCAACTTATTCTTGATTTATGCTGATAAGAAGTTGAACGGACAAGACCCTGAATTCTTCAATACAGGTGGTGTAGCAGTCCCCGTACCACGTCAGTTTACGCTAACCTTGAGATTAGGAATTTAACCATTAAAAAGAGAAAAAACATGAAACATATATATATATTTAGCGCGCTTATAGGAACTGCACTCTTGCTGGGTTCCTGCGATGACTTCCTCAATACGATGCCGGATAACCGTGCTGAGATTGACACGGAAGCAAAAGTAACATCTATACTTGTATCTGCTTACCCAGACAAGACCCCTGTCCTCATGATGGAATATAGCAGTGACAATGTAGTGGATCACGGACCTCAGTACGCAGTCAACTATAAGGATCAAGAGGAAATCTATTTGTGGTCAGATATTACGAGTGATAGTAATGATGATCCACGTTACATGTGGCAAACTCATTATAGAGCCATAGCAGCTGCCAATCAAGCTATACAAGCAATATATGATTTGGGTGATCCCGCCAGTTTGGCTCCTCAAAAGGCGGAAGCTTTGATGTGCCGTGCTTACGCCCATTTTGTATTAGCAAATGTCTTCTGTTTACCTTATAACCCGGAAACGGCAGATAAGGATATGGGAATCCCCTATTCTGAAAAGCCGGAAACTCAAGTAATTGTGAAGTATGAAAGAGGAACCATGGCGCAACTTTACGAGAAAATCAATGCGGATATAGAAGCGGCTTTGCCATATATCAGTGATGATGTTTACACTGTTCCCAAATATCATTTTAACAAAAAGGCTGCCTATGCTTTTGCAACCCGTTTTAACTTATTCTATATAAAACCGGATAAGTCTAACTACCAAAAGGTAGTTGAATATGCAACACAAGTATTAGGAAGCAACCCGGATAGGGTACTGCGTCAAATGTCCAATTATATTCCACTTGGAGCAGGTGATGTGACAAATGCCTACGTGCAGGCAAGTGAAAACTGTAACCTTTTAATTATTCCGGCATATTCCGCTGCTGGACGAATTGGCTCCGGAAGTGGGCCACGCTACAATCATGGGCGGGAAATAACCACTTATGAAACTTATTGGGCCGAAGGTCCATGGGGGTCTTCAGGTTCCGGCAGTTTCTTGATTCTGGGTAGAAAACTTTATGGTTCGAACCAGACCGTACGCTTCCCGAAATTGGATGAATTCTGGGAATATACAGACAAAACATCCGGCACAGGTTATGCGCATATTGTATTTGTTCCATTTACAACAAATGAAACATTGCTTTGCCGTGCAGAGGCTTATACATTTTTGGAGAAATATGAGGAAGCTGCTGCCGATTTAAATAGTTGGCAAGTTACAAATTGCCTTTCTTCGTATGTTGATGATAATGGCATGACTCATACTCTGCAAACATTGACTCGTGAAAGCATCAATGAATTCTGGAATGATATCAAATATTGCCCTGTACCATCTATGGCTGATGGAGGTAGTGATCGTACTATCAAAAAAGAGCTTCACCCTCAGGGATTTACTGTAGCACCTGGTGAACAAGAGAATTTTATTCAATGTGTATTGCACATGCGCCGTATTGAGACAATGCATGATGGACAACGCTGGTGCGACATAAAACGCTATGGCATAGAAGTAGCGCACAACCGTTATGGATTGTCTACAGATATATTGAAAGTCGGTGATCTGCGTCGTGCCATCCAGTTGCCTTCGGATGTTATTGATGCCGGTTTAGCTGCCAATCCAAGATAATAACCTTTAAAAATGAGATGATTATGAAATATATAAAACTATTTTTATTGCTTACATTCACTTTGTGCTTAGGGGCTTGCAGTGAAGATGATCTTGACTCAAAGAGTATTTTTGATACGGAAGAGCCGGAAATGAATGAATTCGACAATTGGCTGATGAAGAACTATGTAGCACCTTATAATATCAGTTTTAATTATAGATATGATGATAAGGAATCGAACATGGAGTTTAACCTGGTTCCTGCAGACTACGATAAGTCTATAGCTTTGGCCAAAATGATGAAATATGTCTGGATTGATGTTTATAACGAAGTAGCCGGTGATGAATTCGTGAAAACGTATTGTCCGCGAGTGATGCAACTATTTGGTTCTCCGGCGTACTATCCTAACACTGGCAGTATTGTGATGGGTACCGCCGAAGGAGGAATAAAGGTGACATTATATAATGTGAACGTAATTGATATTGAGCACCCGTATATTGATATCAATAGCCCATTCCCTGATAAGAGTGGCAGTACAACAGACTTGAATTATTGGTTTTTCCAAACAATGCACCATGAGTTTACCCACATTCTGCAGCAGAAGAAAAACTATGATACAGACTTCAATTTAATTTCTGCCGGTAATTATAGAGCTACGGACTGGATTAATCTGAAAGATTCTGATGCACCTAAATCTGGTTTTGTATCAGGATATGCCAGTAAGGAAGCAAATGAGGATTTTGCAGAAATTCTTTCTGTTTACATAACTCGCACAGAAGCTGCTTGGCAAAAGTTATTAGCAGCTGGAGTTGTTGGTGAAGATGAATCTGGTAAACAGGCCATCCTTGATAAATTGGAAATTATAAGAGAATATTTGAAAGGTAGTTGGCAAATAGATATTGATGAGTTGCGTAAAGTCGTTACCCGTCGCTCCGCAGAAGTAGCTACTCTTGATTTAACAACACTTAATTAGAAAGTAATATGAAAAAAATATTTAATTTATTATTTATATCGCTTGCCGTCGCTCTTTATTCATCCTGCACACCGGAAGAGGAAGATTTGTTTAATGATTCTTCTGCCAATCGTATTGAAGCGACACTGAAGGCTGATAAAGAAGTATTGACAAGTGCCAAGAATGGTTGGTTGATGGAATACTATCCTTCCGCAAACCTAACTTATGGAGGTTATAATATACTAGTTTCATTTGCAGAAGATGGTACAGTACAAGTAGCAAGTGACATATATGATGCTGGAGCAAAGGTTGCCAGTACGTATGTATTAAAGCAAAGTGCCGGTCCGGTATTGAGTTTTGACACCCACAATGAAATAATGCACTTTTTCTCAGATCCGCATAATCCCGGAGGAATAGGCAGTGATGGAAAAGGTATGGAAGGAGACTTTGAGTTTACTATTATGGAGGCCACTAAAGATAAGGTGATACTAAAAGGAAAGAAGAATCTTACCAAAATCATAATGACTCCATTGGCTGAAACAGTTGCATGGAAAGATTTCTTGCAAGGTGTTCAGGATGCAAATGAAGTGTTTTCTCAATTCATAGCTTATAAATATACAGAGGGTGATTTTAAAGCGGATGTTACAGTTTCATATAGAAACCTTGCAATTACTTATACGGAAGGTGATAATGATGTTACAGTAGAAGCGCCATACATTATAACGACTGAAGGAAATATTAAATTCCGTGAGCCGGTGGTTTTGAATGGAAAGTCAATTGAGGAATTGAAATATCAGCCTGATGAAAAGTATGGTACCTTTTCTCCAACAAATGGTGTAAATGCCCTCTTTACTCCAACTTTCCCACTTAATTATCTTTTGCTCAACAATGACTGGTATTTTGCAATGAGTGGATTAGGAGACCCTCAAGCTATTGCTAGGTGGAATGTTATAAAAACTCAGGTGATGCCTGCGTTAGGGGTTCCTTTGGATTATGCATTATTTACACAATACGATGCAACAACTACCGCTTTTTATTGGAGTTGTGGTGGTACAGTAGGATTCTTACTTTTCAATAACAAAACTGCGGGCGACAATCAAGTGAATTTTACATTTGCTTCCAGAGGTAATAATTTTGGTGTCACTTTATGGAATGATTATAATTGGAGCTATATGGTTTATCCATTTAATGGAAAGACTTTCACTTTGTCTGCCGATAGTGACGAAAATCCTACTGTAATAACAATGACAGATAATTCTAATTCTAAAAATACAATCAAATTATATAAAGAGGAAATATTAGATCCATTCAATAAGTAGAGTCTTCTACTTTATAAGTATATTTGGGTATGTTTACCCAAAGTGTTTTAATTAAAGTGTTTTTAAGAAGGTGCCTGTGAAGGTGCCTTCTTTTTGGGTACACCAGCATGAGCGTACACTATAGGAGTACAAGTCCCGAATGAGCCCTAATAGTGGGGATCCAATAACAGGGGGGCATAGTGATGTACTGATAAGATCTATATAGTTCTTGATGTCTACAAAGCCTACTAGCTCTTTGTTTATAAAAATAATATTCGCTTCCGGCATCTTTTATTATATCTGTGTCTACTTTTTGAGGTGCAACAAAGGAGTAGAAGTTTTCATATTCAATCATTAGTGTCCCGATTTTAACGGGACACTAATGATTGAATATGTAATGAAGATAAATCTGAGACTTTTAAAAAGGTAAGTTTTTTGATCTTAAGATTGTTTTATTGATAAATAATCTATACGTAAAATGCGAAAAACACTTTTATAGGATGTTCTTCGCATTTTTGTATAGATATATTGTGGGTGCAAGTAAATTATCTTGCATAAAATGACAATATAGTAACTTGAGACTAATTATAAATGCCTCAGAAATAGAATAGTTAATAGGTATGCATTTGTTAATCAGCTGATTATATCTTGTTACAGTGCAATATTGGGTAGATCGTTATATAAGTATGAATGTAATGAGTGGATATATATGCATCTAATTATCAGCGTAATATATAAATATACCTTTCCTAATAGATAGTTCCTGTCAAGTATATATATCGTTGATGTACAGTATGTTATTTTAGTGGTAGTTCTGCGAAGACTTTGCAGGTTTCGTACATTGGTATGCAGACGCAAGAAGTGGCAATTAAACCTAATTTAAAGATCGTATTAAAGGCAGATGCAGCCTTATTAGACGAGGTTGTTATTGTAGGATATGGTTCTAGTAAGAAGCTGGGGTCAGTTGTTGGTTCTGTTACAGCTGTAAGTGGTGAAAAACTGGAGAAAAAACCTGTTGCAAACATCGGGGATGCTTTGCAAGGACAAGTTGCAGGTTTGCAAGTATTTACCCCTAGCGGAGAACCTAGTGGAACGGTACAAATGCGCTTGCGTGGTGTTAGTTCTATTAATAGTAGTTCTGAACCATTATTTATATTGGATGGCTCTCCTATTTCTTCCGGTGCATTTACTGCATTAAATCCCAATGATATTGAAAGTATGACCGTATTGAAAGATGCATCTTCAACTGCCATTTACGGTTCACGTGCAGCAAACGGTGTTGTAATCTTAACTTCTAAAAGAGGAAAAAGAGGAGAAAAGGCCAAAATTACGATAAGTGCCCAATATGGTGTATCGAAAATGACTGGAGATAACATTACCATGATGAATGCCGAACAATGGCTAAACTTGCAGGAAGTACTTGACCCATCATTGAAAACAAATCAGTCTTTTCAAAGCGAAAAGGATTTCTATATTAAAAACGGAATTTCTACAGATTGGGCTGATGTATTCTTTGGGGGTACAGCACCTATGCAGCAATATGACTTGAGTATTTCCGGTGGAACGGAAAGTTTAAATTACTTCTTATCCTTCGGACATTATGATGCCGATGGTATAATGGATGATTCTAATTTACGCCGTGAGACACTGCGCTCAAACATCGAAACAAATATTACTAAATGGTTAAAGGCAGGGGTAAATTTAAATCTATCATATCAAAAGTATGCTACAGCCGCTTTTGGTACTACCGCTAATCAAGTATACAATAAAGCATATGCAGCCCGCGTTTATCGCCCGGACCAGAGCTACTATGAAGTTTTACGTGATGACAATGGAAATTTCATTGGTTATGGTGACCGCTTGGACTACTTCGATAAATTAAATTACTATAATCCATATTATTTATCAGAGATACAACCTGCTTCACGCGATATGGCACGTATCAATGGCAATACATTTATCAATATCAATCCAATCAAAGGATTGAATATTCGTGCAGCTCAAGCTGTTGAAGCTTTTGATTATCGATACTCTTATAAAGCTTTACCTATTGGCCCGTTTGAAGGTGCAGGTAGTGCAACAGAGTCTTTCCAACGCTATTACTCATTTACCTATACTAATACTGCAGAGTATAAATTTACAGCATGGAATAATCATAATTTCAGTGCCCTAATAGGACAAGAATCTATTATTACCAAAAACCAATCATTTACATCTGAGGTAGAGGGGTTAACTGATCCGCGTTTAATGCTATTAAGTGCAGCAAGTAATGCAACAATGCCTTCTCACTCAAAATATGATAAGATTTTTAATTCTTACTTTGCTACTTTCAGCTATAATTATGATGAAAAGTACTATTTAGACCTTACTTATCGTAGAGATGGTTCATCATTGTTTGGTTTGAATTCTCAATGGGGTAATTTCTGGTCTGCAGGTGCAATGTGGGATTTAAAGAAAGAAAATTTCCTGAGTGACATCTCTTGGTTGAATCAATTACAGTTAAAAGCTAGTTACGGTTCTGTAGGTAACTCTTCAGGTCTTGACCCTTATATGTCATTTGGTCTAATTGGAACAGGTCCATTATATGGTGGACAAAGTGGTACTGCAGTTGCCAATCCAGCCAACCCCGATTTGACTTGGGAAGTTGTTAAATCTACAAATGTCGGATTAAGTACTCGCCTGTTTGATCGTGTAAGTTTGGATATAGAATTCTATAACCGCATGACAGAAAATATGCTTATGGAAATCCCTTACTCTTTTACAACCGGTTTTGCATCGGGTTGGGGTAACGTAGCAAATATGCGTAACCGAGGAGTAGATATTACTGCAAATGTAGATGTATTAAGAGATGTGAACGGTTTTGACTGGACTATCTCAGCTAACGTGAACTATAACAAGAATGAAATTACTCAATTATTTAATGGACTGGACGAATATGTATTAGCAAATACCGGTCTGAAACTTGAGGTAGGCAAACCATACGGAGAATATTATTATACCAGATGGGCAGGTGTCGATCCACGAGATGGTTACAATACGTGGTATGATAAGAATGGGAATTTAACTAAAACTTATTCCGCAGATGATGCTGTCTTTTTAGGAAAGCAACGCTATGCTCCATGGTCAGGTGGTTTCGGTACTCGACTCGCTTGGAAAGGTATAACGGTCAGCGCTGATTTCTCATTTATGCTTGGACAGTACATGGTAAATAACGAACGCTGGTTTACAGAGAATCCACAAATGGCCAACAGCCACAATCAAACCACTGAAATGTTGACTATGTGGCAAAAGCCCGGTGATATAACTAACATCTCAACTCCAGACTCCCCTATGCAGTTTGATTCTCATTTATTAGAGAATGCTTCATTTATGCGTCTGAAAAATTTAACAGTAAGTTATACTATGCCTCAACGTATAATGAAAAAGACTGGATTCATTGAAGATGCAAAAATATTCTTTGTAGGACGTAATTTATTAACTGTTACTAAATACAAAGGATTCGATCCGGAAATCAACAGTAATATGCAATTAGGAAACTATCCGAATACGAAGCAATTCTCATTCGGCCTTGAACTTACTTTCTAAACATTAACTACAAAAGAGATTAAAACAATGAAGAAAATATATATCATATTAGCAACATTGCTTGTTACAGGTCTCTCTTCCTGCGATATGGAAAAATACCCATACAGCTCAGTTGAAGAGTCTCAATACCTGGCAACAATGAACGACTTTACAAATGCACGTATCGGAATATATTCCTACTATCGTTCCATAACGACAGGTGGGTACATATTAACCCCTGAATTACAATGCGATGATTTCCATGCCACAGCTGGTTTTTCCAATTCATATGGTAATCAGTATCGCTGGGACTTCCAATCTTCAGACGGCAACGTAGAAGGTGTATGGCAAAATCATTATGCACACATTGCACGTTGTAACTACTTTATTGATGGTTACAATAAAGTGCTGGATGGTACTGTTACCGATTTGAGTGATGCAAATAAAGAACTTATTGCAGCTTATGCTGGTGAAGCATATTTCACAAGAGCTTATAACTACTTTCAATTAGTGGGGTATTTTTGCAAAGCTTACAACCCTGCAACTGCAGAAAGTGATTTAGGCTTACCCCTGCAATTGGTCTATTCTCCGACATCAGATGCAAGTGCTTATCCGGGACGTTCTTCTTTGAAAGCAACCTATGAACAAATCCTCAGTGATTTGACAGAGGCTAAGAAACTTGTAAATGCAAGTAAAACGGTTACTCAAGCACAAAACGTTTTAAACTATATTTCGCAAGATATAGTAACAGCATTTCAAGCACGCGTTGCATTGCAAATGAAAGATTATACAACAGCTATCAGTAACTCGACTTCGCTGATCAATACAGGGAAATACCCTTTATTGAACTCGGAAGACGGAGGAGAAGCTTTCCGTAATATGTGGGTAAAAGATACTGGTTCTGAAGTAATTTGGCAAATTTACATGAGTGCAGATGAATTGGGAAGCGCCACAGGAACCAGTTTCTGGGGACAGTATAAAAAAGATGATCCTTCTTCACAAGTAATGGACTACATTCCTTCACAAAAGCTTATAGACCTTTATGAACAAGATCGTGATATTCGTTTTGCTGCTTATTTTGCTCCTTTCACATTAAAAGTTTCTACCGGTGCAACAGGAGATATTTACGTATTCGACAAATATCCTGGTAATCCGGATATTTATAATGTAGTAAGCGTTGACAATCATTATACTAATAAATCGAAGCCTTTCCGGATTTCAGAACAGTATCTGATTGCAGCTGAAGCCTATGTAGGTAACAACGACATCGTTAACGGAGCAAAGTATCTGAACTTACTAAGAGCTAGTCGCCTTGTAGATTATGTAGATGTTACTTATAATAGCCCGAACACTTTATTAGCTGATATCCAAGACGAACGTCACAAAGAATTAGTTGGCGAAGGTTTTCGTCTGACAGATTTGAAACGGTGGGGATTAGGAGTAAATCGTGAAGATGCAACTCAGGACGCAGCTTTGGTTTTATTGCCTGGTGGTACCAATACAACAGCTTTAACTAAAACAGCTGATGACTTCCGAATGGTATGGCCCATTCCTAAATCGGAAACAGACGTTAATCCGCAGATCAAAGGCCAACAAAATCCCGGATATTAATTTGTTGAATTCTTAACTTTTGAAATATGAAATATTTGAATATATATTTATTGGCTTTATTGACAATCTTTATTGTCGGATGTTCGGATGATGATCCAGCAATGAACAGTGCAAATACGACAGTCTCATTTACACAATCAGAAGTGACGTTCAATGAGAATGCCGGCATAGTAAAAGTTCCTCTAACAATTGAGGGCGAACGAAATGGAATGATTAAAGTAACATTTAAAGTTGAAGATGGCAGTGCCATTGTAAACGAACATTATATTGTTACCACTACAACCGTTTATATTCCTACTGATGCCAATGATACTTTTGGTTGCGAGATTCGTTTATTAGATGATGGTATGACTGAGAATGATGACCGTAATCTGAAAGTAACTATTGAAAATGTAGAAGGTGCACAGACAGGAGCAACCTCTACATGCAATGTTATACTAAAAGATGTGGATAAGAATCCATATTTCAAACTGATGGGCACTTGGACATTTAATGCTGTAAAAGCAACAGACGGTAGTGCAGTTAGCTTTACTGTAACAATCTCTGATGGCGGAGATGAAGCAAACCTAGAAAAGAGTTATGTCTTCAATGGATTTACAGATGGAAAGGGATATGATGCAACCATACCTTGGACTGTAGATTATAATAAAGCTTCTGAAACACTTTCTGTAGTACAAGGACCGACTTATGCAAAATACAATTTTGGATTTGTGGGTGAAGTACGGGTATGTCCAATGGATCTTACTGCAGCATTATCCAAATCCCTAGAAGGAACTTGGAATGAAACATTCGACAGGATTGACTTTGATCCTAACGGAATTATCGGTGTAGGTGTATTCGACTCCGGAGAGTATGCAGGCTATTGGGCTGTATATGCAGAATGCTACATGGTCAAAAAATAAATTGTTCTTTGAATAATTGACTTTATGTATAGAAAAAGGCTATGCTACTTTTATGGCATAGCCTTTTCATCATTAATAAGATTGAAAATATGAAAAAAGCTATTATCATCCTTATTCTGGCTTTCCTGGTCTGTTCAGGACGGCTTTTTGCAGCTCCACGCACTCCGCAGCAAGCATTAGAAGTTGCCCGCACATTTGTACGTTCTCATGTCAATATGAAACACATTGATACAAAGGAGTTAAGACTGACAAATGGACAAAACATACAGACACGAACTATGATTTATCCTGCTTATTATATCATCAATACAGGGAATGATAGTGGATTCGTCATCATTTCAGGGGATGATTGTGCACGGGAAGTACTAGCATATTCAGATAAAGGAAATCTGAATTATGAATATTTACCTGCCAACGTTAGGTATTGGTTGGATTTCTATACTGCTGAAATAAAACGAATGAATACAAACGGCAATTCTGTGAAGAACCCAACTGAAGTTCAAAATTCGGCAACAAGAGTAATTCCTCCAGTAGTCACACCTCTATTGGACAAAATAGAATGGGACCAAGGAAATCCTTATAATCTGGATTGTCCGGAAGAAAAAGGAGAACTCACTGTTACTGGCTGTGCTGCTACGGCACTTGCCATGGTAATGAAATATTATGAATATCCCAAACACGGAACAGGAAGTTACAGTTATACAACCGCAACTTTAAAAAAATCACTTTCCGTAAACTTTGAAGAGGCCAACTATAAATGGGATCTGATGCTGCCTCAATACACAAATGCGGCAACTGAAGAACAAAAGAAAGCTGTAGCCGAATTGATGCTCCACTGCGGCGTAGCTATGGATATGGATTATAACCTAAGTGCAGCTGGTGGTAGTGGAGCAGGCATATTCAAACAATATAATGCCCTGACGAAATTCTTCGGGTATAATCCTAATATATATTTTGAAGGACGTGATTATAATACTGAAGGACGCTGGAAAAATATGATTCAAAAAGAATTGATTGCCGGGCGCCCTGTTCTATACAGTGGACAAAGCACCGCAGGAGGTCATGCATTTGTATTGGATGGTTGTGATGAGAATGACATGTATCATTTTAACTGGGGATGGAGCGGATATGCAAATGGATATTATTCCTTAAGCTCCCTGAATCCAGGATCAGGCGGCACAGGAAGTGGAAGTGGCGCCTATAATGATATGCAATATATTATGCTCCTTGTACAACCGAAGACAACAGGAGAAGTTATTAGTGGCTTTACATTAGAGGGAAGCATGGATATTACACAAAAGCAATATGAAAGAAATGAAAGTATCAGTGCAAAGTTTACCAAAATATGGAACACTTCTACTCCTATGAGTGGGATTATCGGATTAGCTCTATATCAAGGAGATGAATTCATCACATTTCTTACAACACCCACTTCAATTTCCAACATTGACGTAGGAAGTGGTTGGAATAGTATTACATTCAGCGGCACAATTCCATCTACTGTACCTAACGGCAACTATCAACTTCATTTTGCCTCACAAAAAGATGGTGAAAAAGTACCAAGCATGTTACGTGGTCTTGAAGGTAAAAGCATCTGTTATAGTGTAGAGATTACTGCTAACAGTATTCTACTAAGCAGCATAGAAAACAATTCCGATTTGTATCAACTTGCTCCTGCAGAACTTATTGGTGAAGCTGTAGAGGGAAAAGATATATCTTTCAAAATACAAATCGAAAATAAAGGTTTAAAATATGAAGATGATTTTGCTATATATATACGTAAGAACGGAGCATTGCTCCCTTACACGCGCATCAGCGACTATACTGTAATACCAAGTAATACTTCCAGCACTATCACTATCACAGGAAACCCCGAATTACCAGCTGGAGAATACTATGCTATAGGAAGTTACCGTAAAGATGACACCTGGAAACAATTTACTAACAGTGAATTAAGACTGGTTTTCACAATTAAAGATGTAGAAACAGGTATTGGGCAAACCGAATCTTCTGAAGTGTTAAAGGTCATTCCTACAAATACAGGTTTGGAGATCACAAGTGAAAATTCCAACGAATTTATTGATATATTCTCCAGTCAGGGAGTTAAGATAACGAGCGTAAAAGGGACACAAATAACCGTTCCATTGTCACAAAGTGGACTATATATTATAAGACAAGGTAAGAATAGTCTAAAAGTATTGTACAACCCAAAACATTAAATATCCGTACAAATAAAAAGGATGAATTCACTTGATCAATCAAGAATTCATCCTTTCTATTATATTATTATATAGTTAAACTTCCTTCTTTCAGAATATCCACCAATATCGGCTTTACCCCACTCACGAAACACTCCACAGCAATTACCATCAGAATAAGCCCCATCAAGCGCATCATCACATTATTTCCCGTTTCTCCTAAAACCTTTACCAGTCGCGTAGAGGCACGCAAGATGAAAAATGTAATCAAGTAGATAAAGGCGATCATACCAATCAGTACACCTTTCATTTGGATAGTATGGGCATCCTGCATCAACACAATGGCGTTTGCTATGGCACCGGGACCGCAAAGCATCGGTATCCCTAAAGGGGTGACGGAGATGTCATCGGCATAAGTTTTAATCTCTTCATCTTTCAATTTCATTTGTGTATAACGTGCCTGCAACATATCAAAACCGATTTTAAAGATGATGACACCACCTGCTATACGAAAACCGTTTGTAGAGATCCCAAAGAACTTGAACAGGAACTGACCTGCAAAGGTAAAGACCATAATCGTGATGAAAGCTACTAATGTAGCACGAGACACTACAGACTGTCGCTCCTTATCCGTCATTCCATGGGTCATAGTCAGAAAGACGGGCATAGTCCCGAGAGGATTTGTCAACGTAAAGAAAGAAGTGAAACAAAGCAAAGCGAAAGGTAAAATAGTATCCATAGCTGCAAATTATGTGTTTACGCTGACAAAATTACAACTAATCCCTCAATGTCACAACAATTGGAGCAACTCTTTCAAATCTGTAATCTGATAAGTAGGCTTAAATGGAAACTCGGTACGTCCCGTTACATTATAGAACACCTGATGCATGCCTACACCCTGAGCACCCGTTATATCATTTTCCCAGCTGTCACCTACCATCAACGATTCACGCAGTTCAGACTGAGTAGCCGACATGGCAAAATGGAAAATCTCAGGCCATGGCTTTAGGGCACCAATATCATCTGATAGAACTACTTTCTTGAAGTAATGGTCAATTCCGGCAGAACGCATTTTGTGGCATTGCAGTTCCTGAAATCCATTGGAAAGGATATAAAGATTATATTTAGGTGCCAAATATTCCAGCACTTCCTGCGCATGGGGCATCAATCTGCTTTTTGTAGGAATAACCGCAAAAAAGTCATCAGAAAAAGCTTTCGCTAAAGCCGTATCCCCCTCTCCTACTGCCTCCAGCGGATAGAGAAAACGTTGACGATTCAATTCTTCTTTTGTCACTTTTCCATCTGCATATTCTGCCCACAATTCGATATTACGCCTCTCATAGAGTTCATAGAAATGTTCAAAAGACCGAAAATAGCGATCATATTCATATTTGCGATACATTTCCTCAAATGTATCACGGGCATTAAAAGAAAAGGCCCAGAGAGTATCATCCAGGTCGAAAAAAATATTCTTGTACTGCATATAAAAAGAAAATGGCAGGGATAACCTTTCCCCGCCATTCTTATAATTTAATTAAGTTATTTTACTTGGATAACCAGGTATCTGGATACGTTCCAGAAATCTTTCGGATTCGTAATCTTCAGAACGAGCTGATCTTTATCATCTTTCTCCAAAGCATAAGAACCTGCCGGATGAGTAGTCAAGACATCTGCACTCTTGGAATACAACTTAATTTCTTTCGTTGTACGAATATCAACCTGAGTAAAGTAATCCTTATTGATGTCACCATCCTTAAGCACTTGCTTTTTCTGGAAGAGACCGGTATTTGTCAGAATATTCTGATCCTTCAGTTCTTTCTTTGTTCCGAAAACAAACCAAGCTGTGTTCAGTGCCTTATCTTGCTCAGCTACGGTTTTGGCTTTCGCTTCATTTTCGGCAGTAAGCACTTCTTTGTCAGTTGACAGGCCAGTCACAGCTGCATCCAGTTCCTGAATACGAATATTCTTAGAGGCAAGTTCAGCCTGCAATTCCTCGATACGCTGGGTTTTGGTTACCAATTCCTGGGTCAGAGATTCTACAGCTTTCTTCAACTGGGTAGAGTTATTCTTGCTACTTTTCAGCATAGCTTCCAGTTTAGCGATCTGCTCTTTGTTTTCTTGCATTTGTTTCTGGATAAATTCAATATCAGTGGCTATTTGCTGCTTAGCTGATAAAGAACCTTCTGAAACCGCACCACGCTGCAAGTCTACGCGGCTTTCGGCGGCATTGATTTGGCGGAAGCCTTCAGAGATATCATTGAAAGTACCCATCATTTCATCCAGTTCAGCATTACGCTGGGTAAGTTCCATCAAAAGAGAATCATTTTCAGCTTTCAGTTGGTCTTTACTTCCACCTGACAAGCCATCGCACGATGCCATAACGGCCGCACATACAATTAAAACTGCTAACTTTTTCATACGCTTTTGTTTTACGTTGGTTAATGAAGTTATTTAATCGTCTATTCCTGCTACTACTATTACTATTTCTCCACGCGGATCATTAGCTGTGAAATGCTCAATCAATTCAGTCAGACTGCCACGCACCGTTTCTTCGTGCATCTTCGAGATCTCCCGGGATACAGATGCCTGACGTTCCGCACCGAAATGCTCTGCAAACTGAGCCAACGCTTTCACCAGACGGTGGGGAGACTCATAAAACACCATGGTACGGCGTTCCTCTGCCAATATCTTCAGACGTGTCATGCGTCCTTTCTTCTGCGGAAGAAAACCTTCGAAACAGAATTTTTCATTCGGCAAACCCGAAGCAACCAAAGCCGGCACAAGAGCTGTAGCCCCCGGCAAACATTGTACTTCAATACCATTGCGAACACACTCACGCACTACCAGAAAGCCCGGATCAGAAATTCCCGGTGTACCTGCGTCCGATATTAACGCAACAGTTTCACCTGCCTTTATTCTATTAACAACACTTTCCACCATTTTATGTTCATTAAACTTATGATGGGATTGCATTGCGTTCTTTATTTCAAAATGCTTCAGTAAAATTCCGGAAGTGCGTGTATCTTCGGCAAGAATCAAATCCGCCTCTTTCAGAATACGAATAGCCCGGAATGTCATATCTTCCAAATTACCTACCGGAGTAGGCACTACATAAAGTTTTCCCATATCCGTAACTGCTTTAGCTGAAATATTTCTTAAGAAGTTCTATAAAATCAATCACCGTTTCATTCTCTTCATCAGGATTAACGGTAGAAGAAAAGAGTTCCAATGCCTTTTCCAATGAAGGAGCAACACCCAACTGACGTATAACTTCATTCATACGGGCAGTATCACCACCAAAAATCTCACGGGCAAATCGGAATGAGTCATTCAGACTGATGGCATGCCGCAGATCAGTAGCTGGTTTTATCCGTTCTGCTAAAATAGGCGATGCAGAAGATATTATTGCGGACGGTTCAGGCTCGGATTTGGGTTTAGACTCTGGCTTGGGAGATACGATCTCTACCGGCTTAGTGATTTCACCAACGACCGGTTCTACAGGAGCCGGCTTAACCGATTCAGGAACAGCGGCCGGTTCAGGAATAACCACTGGAGCGACAGGAGCTTCAGGAATGCCAACTACCTCTACGGAAGTTTCGTCCAGCAGTTTCTGCAAAGCATCCAGTCGTGCACGCATCTGCTGTATATTCCGTTTAGCTACTACCTTCAATGTAGGGTTGGCGTCTGTTGCAAGAACTTGCATTAAATATTTCAGTTCCTGAATATCCAGTTCTATGTCGTCCAATAATGTCTGCATTTCCTTTCGCATCACAAATGTTAATGCCGCAAATGTAGAAATAAATAATGAAAAAATATCGGAAAGCCATTAAAAGTGTTATTTTTGCGGCTAAAATAAACATTTTAAAACAATGGTATTATTCTCGGAAGACCATATACAGGAAACCAATCGTAGAGGGAAAATTGAAGTTATATGCGGCTCAATGTTCTCCGGTAAGACAGAAGAACTGATCCGCCGTCTGAAGCGCGCTAAATTCGCCAAACAGCGTGTAGAAATATTCAAACCTGCCATTGACACACGCTATTCGGAAGAAGAGGTCGTATCTCACGACAGCCATTCCATTGCCTCTACACCGATTGATTCATCGGCAAGTATCCTGCTGTTCACTTCAGAAATCGATGTAGTAGGTATCGACGAAGCACAATTCTTTGATAATGGTCTGATTGATGTATGTAATGAACTTGCCAATAATGGCATACGTGTTATTGTAGCAGGTCTGGATATGGACTTCCGCGGTTTTCCCTTCGGCCCTATGCCCGGACTTTGTGCCATTGCCGATGAAGTATCCAAGGTCCACGCTATTTGTGTGAAGTGCGGACAATTAGCCTCCTTCTCACACCGCACTGTCAAGAACGACAAACAAGTCCTCTTGGGAGAAACAGCTGAATACGAACCCCTCTGTCGGGAATGTTATCTGCGGGCAATAAAGGGAGACCGGACTGCCGCCGGTGAATAAACTATAAAAAAGCAAAAGCCTTATGGAGCGTAAGAAAATTACATTCGACAGCTTTATCCGTGCTGTCATTCTCGGTGCTATCATCATTGGGGTATTAATGCTCCTGAAGCGATTGAGCGGCGTATTGCTTCCGTTCTTCCTTGCCTGGCTTATTGCTTATCTGATATACCCATTAGTAAGCTTCTTCCAGCATAAGCTACGGCTAAAAAACAGAATAATATCTATCTTTTGCGCCTTGCTTACTCTCACTGTTATAGGAAGCGTTGCGTTCTATCTGCTTGTGCCGCCCATGATTCAGGAATTCCTGCGGGTAAAGGATTTATTGATAGAATACTTCAGTACCACTCATACAGCAAGCAATGTCCCCACTACCCTCTCCGAATTTATCCGGCAGAATATCGACCTTCACATCTTAGAGCAAATGTTCAGCCAGGAGAATATACTGGATGCCCTTAAAGTAACCGTTCCTAAGTTATGGTCGCTAATATCGGAGTCTATCAACCTCTTATTCGGGTTCTTTACCGTCTTCCTTATCCTATTATATATAGTGTTTATTTTGCTTGACTACGAAAGCATTTCCGAAGGCTGGGCACACCTGATGCCAAAGAAATACCGTAAAACAGTAACCGGCATACTGAATGATGTAAAAGACGGCATGAACAGATATTTCCGCGGACAGGCATTAGTAGCTTTGTGCGTAGGCATTCTATTCAGTATCGGCTTTCTGATTATTGATTTCCCGCTAGCCATTGGTTTGGGATTATTCATCGGTGCACTGAATATGGTGCCCTACCTACAAATCATTGGTTTTGTCCCCACCATCATGCTTGCCATTCTGAAAGCTGCGGATACCGGTGATAATTTCTGGATCATCATAGCTTCGGCTGCCGCTGTATTCATAGTGGTACAAATCATACAAGATGGCTATCTCGTTCCTCGCATCATGGGAAAGATTACCGGTTTGAACCCAGCCATCATCCTGCTCTCTCTATCTATTTGGGGATCGTTAATGGGAATGTTGGGTATGATTATAGCTTTGCCGCTGACCACTCTAATGCTCTCCTATTATCAACGATACATCATTAATCAAGAAAATATTTATAAGACAGAAACCACTGAGGATCAACCAGTAGAAGGTATAGAAGAAAAATAATGCAAACTTTTTTCCTCATATTCCTTGCAAATTAAATAAAAGTACCTATCTTTGCACCCGCTTAACAGCAATAAAGGTTTGATTCGCTAGCTCAGCAGGTAGAGCACAACACTTTTAATGTTGGGGTCCTGGGTTCGAGCCCCAGGCGGATCACTGAAAAGCTGGACAAAACCAGACAACGAAAAGAAAACTCCCACAATACCAATATATTGTAGGAGTTTTTTCTTTGTATAGCGTCCATGACCCAAGATCTAAAAAAGGTCACAGAAAGACACGCTTTCGTGACCTAAAACCAACACAAAAGAGTAACCATTATATCCAATAAAAATTAAGCCTCACCAGATGGGAACGATTACTTCAGCTTCAAAAAGTATCAGAAAGTATAATATACTCCCATTCTAGCCCTCCAGCATGCTTATGTTTAGGATCATTTTTACAACACAAACAAATTGCCGAGTTACTTATATTATATTTTTCAGCAGCTTCTCTAAATGTATTAAAAATCTCTCCTGTAGTGATACATCTTATTTTCCTGCTTCTTTGTCGTATCGTATTCTTCAATTTGCAACTTTTACAGCCACTTCCCCGCAATAAATTTCCCGGATATGCCTGCCAAGTCTTACCACATGCACTACATTGTACCATTATAGGTTTATGCCTACTTACATAGGTTCCTATAATTTTAATTGTAGGTAACAGCTTTGCGATTTCCTTAACAAAATCATCATGGGTCCTCCGTGCTTTATTGACACATTTCGGACAGCCGGTTCTATTATGTTTCGCTACAAGATGATAGGGTTGGGTAGACCATATATAGCCACATACTTTACATTTTATTCTTATAGAAGTGTCAATATTGATATATTCTGCCAGAGGGATAATATCGGGCTGTAATGAACTTAATCTTTCAACAAAGTCATTATGTGTCATTTTTAAAGTACCAGCACATTTAGGGCATCCCGAACCTAAACGTAAAGAAGACGGTCTCACATGCCATTCATGATTACAGACTTTACATTGCGCTTTAATTCTATTATTAGCTCCTACAAAATCACCAATAATTTTAATTTTATCATTTATTTTAGACAGTTCTTCTCTAAATTCCTCAGTGCTCATTCGCCTTGAATCAATTTGAGCATTCTTCTTAATTTTTTCCCACTCACTTGTACCAAGCTCCGAATTTAAGCCGAATTCGGAGAGAACCTTTTTTGTTATTTCAATCAGTTTATCTATATTCCGGCGAGAGACAAGATCGCAAGGTGTCACTAGACAATTATCAAAAGGAACTGTTGCATCATCATAGTGGTCGTATATAGTTATGAGTTTGATGCCTTTATCTTTGCACAATAGATGCTTTTCCCAGTCTTTCGCTACCATATTTTTATGCCAGTGCCACGAACCGGGCTCTACGGCTACCTTTAAATCAGGCACATATATGTCTAATTCAACTCCTATCACCGTTTTCTCTCTTGACATGACTTTAGATTCGCCCAGAATATGAGCAAATGAGTGATATATGAATTGTTCTAAAAAGGAAGTGCAGGACCTGTGACAGTTAGGACAGCCACGTTGGTTCAGAACATCATGAGGTCTTATTTGATACTCATATCCGCAGGCATTACAATGAAGCGACATAAGTGTATGACTATTTATATACGTTGCGCCTTCGCTGACAACAAGATTCGGGTCGATTTTATGGAGACGTTCCAAAAATATCTCCATCGTCAAGCGCTGAGACGCTCCTTTCTGGGATCGTCCACATTCCGGACATCCCCTGCCACTAAGAATATGTGCAGGAGTGATATCACACTCATGTCCACATTTCAAGAATCTGAATTTAGTTTTTTCAAGTGCCTTCGCATATCGACCAATTATGATAACGTCATCTCTCTGGGATTTTAAGTCTTTCACAAACTCTGCATGAGATTTCAGTTTGACTCCGGCACACTTGGGACAGCCATGACCGTGCAATAGACTTCCTGCCCTTGGCGGCCATTCACAACCACATTTGTCGCATCTTACAGCAATTTTAGAGTTGTAATCCTTGTATATTCCCAAGACAGTAACTTTTAAATTCTGTGCTTTCAATTCATGACAGAAGTCTATATGAGTTTTTTTCTTTGCCATACGACTAAAACCGATCAAGTTATAAACTAAATGATATTCATCAAGTCGGTAATTATCTCAACCTGAATTTTACCATCTTTCTTGCAGCACATTTCTCAGTCAATTCTTCTATAGTCTGAGTTGCATATTGTTCTGATAGCCCTATTTCAGCTGCCAACGTAACGACGTCAGTAAGTGCAAGTTCTCCTTTTCCATTAATAGTCGTGGTATGGTAACCATTAAAACCGTTACTTAGCAAAAGGTCATAAGCCAGCGAAAGTTTCCATGATCCTTTACCCCATTGGAAAAATAAGTTTTGGCATAATCATCCCTATTTGAAATCAATACATTGAAGTGATAATATATCATCATTTACTTCATTTTTCCCAAAATCTTAGGAAACTGCCAAAAGAACAACAGCGTACAGCAAATTGCAGCCGTAACATCAGATATAGCCTCAGCCGCATATACTCCGGTCACTCCCATATAATGCGGCAGTATCAGTGCTAACGGAATCAACAGAATGGCCTTGCGGAGCAAAGCGATAAAGATGGATATCTTAGCCTGCCCCAATGCAACAAACATATTCTGACAGGCACGTTGCAAACCGAATATGGTCATACCACCCAGAAAGACAGGCATAGTCCAACGAACCGTTTCTATCAACCTTTCATCACTTGTAAAAGCAGATGCAACCGTTGAAGGGAACAGGATCATAAGCAGCATCAGAATCAGATTAAAAGAGAACATCGTGATCAGTGCAATACGGAAACAGTCCTTCACACGCTGCTTATCACCATGGCCATAATTGTAACTTACAATCGGAATAAAGCCTTGCGCAAACCCCGTCAGCGGCACACTGGCAAACTGCATCGAAGTCTGTAATATCGTCAACGCACTGACGTAAATATCTCCAAAATCTTTCAAGCTACTATTCAGCACAAAGCCCACCAAACTCTCTGTACTGGCCATAATGAACGGAGATACTCCCAGCCCCAGCATCGCAATAACAATCCCCCGGTTTAACTTCATATAGCGCCTCTCCAAAGGCAGAGAAGCCTTCCGGGAGAACAGGAAAGACAGTACCCATGCGGCACTGCAAGCCTGAGAAATCACCGTAGCCAAAGCAGCACCTTTCACCCCCATATCAAACCAGAAGATAAATATAGGATCAAGAATGATATTTAATAAAGCTCCGATTAAGACAGAGCACATGGCAATGGCAGGACGCCCCTGCGCATTGATAAAGGAATTCAGCCCGGTGGAAATCTCCACAAAAACAGTTCCCAGCAAATAAATGGAAAGGTAATCGACCGCATAGCCCAATGTATGTTCCGAAGCGCCTGTAAAGAGCAGGATAGGCTCCATGAAGGTATAGGCAATGAAGGAAGTAATTAAAGTAAATAGAATCAGCAAGGTAAAACCATTCCCCAATATCTTTCCGGCACGCTGGCGGTCACCTTGCCCGAGGGCTATGGCAGCCAGTGGCGCACCACCTCCACCTACAATTGCTGAAAAAGAAGAAATCAATACCACGAGAGAAATTGTTACCCCTACGCCTGCCAATGCATCCGTCCCAATACCCGGTATATGTCCGATATAGATACGGTCGACAATGCTATAAAGCAAATTGACGAATTGTGCTGCTACTGCCGGAAGCGCCATTTTGAAAACCAGTGGTAACATACGCTCGGTTCCCAGACGTTCTTCATATTTATTGATCATCGTGATTCTTCTTTTCTAAAAACAAGTGCAAAGGTATGAGAATTTCCACTCGCCCCAAAGGTAATGCGTGCGGCTTTTCCAAGAAACGGAAATAAATCATTTCCGTGTTTATTATTCATAAATCAAATATTCCCAGTCGAACTGTTTTCATGCTCTCATGTTCTTGTATAATATAAAAGCATAACAATGAATATAGATTCTCTTTTTGATCTAAGCGGAAAAGTAGCCATAGTGACCGGTGGTGGAGATGGCATTGGAAAAGGAAGTTGCGAAACACTCGCGCACTTCGGAGCTTCCATAGTGGTAAGTGATCTGGTACTTGAAAAAGCCCAGGCTGTTGCAAATGAAATCGTTAAGAATGGAGGTAAAGCGATTGCTGTAGCCTGCAATGTGCTTAATGACGCAGACTTAGTAAACCTGGTTGATAAAGCTGTCGCAGAGTATGAAACGGTCAATATCCTGGTCAACAATGCCGGTGGAGGAGGTGGCGGACGGGAGAATCCCTTCCAGATAGACATTGCTTACTTCAAGAGGGTATTCAACCTCAATCTATTCAGTGCATGGCGTTTATGCCAGCTTGTTGTACCTCACATGGCTGAATCGGGTTATGGAAGCATCATCAATATCACATCGATGGGCAGTATTAATAAAAGTCCGAATATGAGTGCTTATGCCTCTTCCAAAGCAGCCCTGAACCACATGGCAGGTAATCTTGCATTCGACTTCGGTCCGATGGGAGTACGTATCAACAACGTAGGTCCCGGAGCTACCAGAACCCACGCCTTATCTACAGTGCTGACTCCCGAAATAGAAGCAAAGATGCTGGAACATACTCCCATAAAACGTCTGGGCGAGGTGAGTGACATTACCGGAGCAGTACTCTATTTTGCCGCACCCGTCTCGCAATGGGTTAGCGGACAAACGCTGTTTGTAAACGGAGGGGGTATTCAGACACTCGATTGATATTTACAGATAATTCAAATCATAATTGGACATATAAAACAATGCAGCTATTCTACTAAAAGAATACTGCACTGCCTAAATAGAAATTAGCGATCCGATTTAAGTTTCTTCACCTCCTCCACGAGTTTTGAAAAGGATCTATCCCTTTTACGCTTTTCATGTTCGGAAGTGGAGAAATGCCACACTTCCCGTCGAAGTTTCTGATAACTCTCATAAACCTTACGGTCCAATATACCACTACTTACCGCTTCTAAAACGGCACATCCGGGTTCGCTGATGTGCTTGCAATCCTTGAAACGACACGATACAGCATAATCGGAAATCTCCAACACCTCTGCAAGAGAATCGGTATCATCAATGGCCAAACCAAATTCCCGGACACCCGGAGTATCGATTAATACCCCTGAACCGTCCATCAATACCATCTCCCGACGAGTGGAAGTATGTCTTCCTTTTCCCGTGGACAGACTGATATCAGACGTTAACAACACCGATTTCCCGCAAAGCGCATTCACCAGAGAACTTTTCCCTACGCCAGAAGAGCCGACAAACACAACCGTTTCGCCTGCCGATATAGACTCCCGCAATTGGAAAATCGTCTGAGGTTGATGAATACTTGTAAAAAACACCGGTATCTGACGGGCAATGTGCCTGATCTGTTCTTCGACTTTCTGCCTATCAAACCCTAAATCAGCCTTGTTAAACACCAATACAGGACTGATATTCTCTTCCTGCACCTGAACCATGAAACGCTCGGCTCTGCGAACATTGAAATTATCATCAAGACTTTGCACGATAAATGCCTTGTCGACATACGAGGCAATGGCCTGTTTATCGGCAACCGTTCCGTTTTTCTTGCGATATAGCGTCCGTTCGCGAGGCAGTATATCCACTATAATCCCTTTATGTTCGTCGAATGGTTGAAAAAGTACCCAATCACCGGTACAAGGGAGGTCAAAGTCTGATTTTCCATACATCATATTCCCCGTCAGTTCACACTGAAACAGACCGTTTTCTGAAACAACCTCGTAACATGTACGGTGTACGATGGATATACGTCCATGTGTAAGGGAATTGTATGCAGACTCTTGTTTTAGTTGGTGTAACTTGTCATTCCAACCGTAATTATTCAAATAAATCATTGTTCTATCTTTTTTGCGATGAAAAATGTATAGCCGTAGAAGGCTTTATACTTGCTGTACAGTTCTTCTTCATCAAACTGAAGCGAACTGAATTCTTCAGCAATCTTATTTCCCGCATATTTATGAAGGAAGATTTTCTGAGCTTCAATCTTTGCAGCAAAGTAATGCTCTGTCCAGCAATTCTCCGGCAAAATAAATGTAGCGACGGGAAGATAACCAGCTTTGTGTATCTTGGCTATCTGATTGGGAATCGTATCTATTTCAGGATACGCATTCACCCAGAAGTCATTGATTTCCGCAGGACGTTCGTCAGTAAACCACGAACTTTCAGAAACGGCAATATATCCTCCCGGCTTCAAATACTTACGCCACTCATTTAATCCCCGTTCAAAACCAATATTATAAATGGCGCCTTCCGACCAGATCAGGTCTAATTCCTCATTCTGAAAAGGAAGGTTATCCATAGAACCGACAATGCCTTTCACCCTGTCCTGCAAGCCTGATTGCTTTGCATTACGATTGAGGATATCAATAAAGTCGGGGAAAAGGTCGAGTCCGGTGATCTGCCCGGAAATATGTCCGGCCAATACCATTGTCTGTCCTCCTGTTCCACAGCCGATGTCGGCGATAAGGGATTTGTCGGTGAGGTTATCTATAAAGCTCAGTGCTTTCAGTGTTACGTCAGGACTTCCGGGTCCTTGGCGTTCCATATTGGAGAAGAAGTCACAGATTAATTGAAGTTCAAAATCGTGAATTGTTTTATTTTCGTTACTCATTTTCTTAATGTATTTTTCATACACGGAAAGCATAACAATGCCTTCATCATTGTACGCAGATTAAACTTGAATTATAATAATAGAAAACTACTCTCGAAAGGAGTTATCCGAGAGTAAACGAAAGGACAATCTGTATCAAAAACACAGATTGTTTATTAAACCAAATCCGATTTGAATGTCTTTGTCATGACGCAAAGATAAATAATATTTTGAGAATACAAAAACTGAAATCATCCAAGGCAGGAAAAAGCAAAAATTAAGAGGTTTGTAATGACAATATATAAAGGAAAAATTTACCTTTGCCCCCCCCAAAGAAAACCAGAACTAAGAAATTATTTAGTGTTTATGAATACAAAGGTCAAAGGATATATATTGGGAGCCATTGCTGCCGCCACTTATGGTATGAATCCCCTCTTTACCCTTCCGCTATATAAGGAAGGCATGAATCCGGATTCTGTTCTTTTCTTCAGATATCTGTTTGCCATTCCCATCTTGGGGATTATGCTCAAAGCGAGAGGTAGAAGTTTCAGTCTAAAGCGGAAAGAAATATTGCCGTTAGTCATACTGGGATGGTTGGTCGCCATTTCTTCTCTTACCCTGTTTCAAAGCTATAACTATATGGAAGCCGGCATTGCATCAACAATACTGTTTGTCTATCCTATTTTGGTGGCACTGATTATGGCTGTCGCTTTCAAGGAAAAAGTCACATTACAAACAGTCTTATGTATCTTTCTGGCTTTAAGTGGCATTGGGTTACTATATAAAGGAGGAGACGGTACAACGCTTAGCTTAGTTGGCGTTGGGTTAGTCATGGCATCGGCCCTCTCCTATGCTATTTATATCGTAGGGGTAAACCGACCGATATTAAAGGATGTGGCAACGCTTAAAGTTACTTTTTATGTATTGCTTTTCGGTCTGTCGCTCTTTTTAGTCCGCGTAGATTTCGGGCAAAGCCTGCATGTTGTCGATAAATGGTATTTATGGGGGAACCTGATTGCATTGGCAATCTTCCCTACAGCCATATCCTTCCTCTGCACTACGCAAGCTGTGCAATATATAGGTTCTACCCCTACAGCCATCCTCGGAGCTCTGGAACCTGTAACGGCTGTATTCTTCGGAGTAACAATCTTCGGGGAAAGTCTGACACTCAGATTGTGTTGCGGAATTGTATTGATTATCCTGGCTGTGACATTTATTATAGCCGGAAGCAATATTACGACACATTTGGTACGGTTCAGGAAGTTGTTTCCACGATTGCCTTTGAAACATAGTTCCAAATAGACAAAACAAGCTATCCGTCAGAATTGTTTCTCTTTTACACCTGACAACCGGCACATAAAATGAAGAAAGACTAAACAGACTAAATAACATTAGTGATATTAAATAAGTTATCGTAATGAAAGGAGTTCAAGCAGTTGCTTCCGTTTTACCGGTTTAGGCAAAAAAGCATTACATCCGGCATCCATAGCACTGGCACGGTCAATATCGAAAGCATTGGCTGTAAGTGCTACAATCGGGATGTCACTATTGAACTCCCTGATCTTCCGAGTAGCTACCAAGCCGTCCATAACAGGCATTTTCAAATCCATAAGCACGAAATCAAATTTCCCATTGCGAATCTCCTCAACAGCCTCTACACCATTAGTCACCCGTAACAAATCGTAATCCTTAAGAATATTCCGCACTAACAAGAAATTGCTGTCGTTATCTTCGGCCACCAGAATCTTGAGTTTCCTGTCACCGCCTTCGCTAAACACCGGACGACGGTTTGGAAGAGATGTTTCCGGACAACCGACATCTCCATACTGAGAGATCTCACACGGCACCCATGCCCAAAAAGTCGATCCAATCCCTTGCTCAGAAGTGAATCCGATCTCTCCACCCGCAGCTTCAATAATTGCCCGGGAAATTGCCAGTCCAAGTCCCGTACCTTGAGCAAATTCATCCAACTTCTGGAAGCGACCGAAAACCCGATCCTGTAATTCTTTAGGGATGCCCGCCCCCGTATCCTCCACATAAAACCGGATTCCGTCTTTTTCAACGGAGTAACCCATTTTGATAAATCCCGATCTGGTATGTTTTATCGCATTGGTCAGGAAGTTCACCCATACCTGTTTGAGCCGGTTGCGGTCGAGAAAAATCCAGCATTCCGGATAAGGGTTATCTTGAACCAGCTCCACGTCAGCGTTCAGAATCTTCGACCGCATCATCACATAGAGTTCATTGCACAGTTGTGTCAGGTTAAACCGTTCCCGTTTCCGATCGATAATTCCCGACTCAATCTTCGAAAGATCCAGAATATCATTAATAAGTCGCAGCAACAAGTCATTATTGGACTCGATGATATGCCAATACTCCTTCTTTTCATCCGGATCTTCACTATCAACCAGTAATTCGGAGAAGCCTACGATAGCATTCAGCGGTGTACGTATTTCATGGCTCATATTGGCCAGGAATGCAGACTTCAGCCGATCGGAAAGTTCGGCCTTGTCCTTCATCTTTTTCAGTTCCTGAGCCATTTTTTCCCACTTCGTATTGTTGAAAGCGATACCGGTATAGCGAATGACGTTTCCCTTCTTATCACGTTCAGACGGAAGCCCGGTAACAATCAGTGTCTGCCAATCCTGATCCCATTTGGTACGGGAGCGATACTGAAGCGAGAATTCCTTATACTGTCCGGTAGACATACCGAGCATATTTTCACGAATACGCTCCATATCCTCAGGATGGGCAGCTTTCAAATAGTCCTCGGGCATAATTGCTTTTTCGGGATTGAAATCATTCACCGGATCATTGAATGACCGGTATTGCCGGGTCTCTACATCGTAATCCCAATAGGACATGCCAACAGTCTTGAAAGTCAACTCCATCTTGTAGTTCCGTTCTCTAAGCTCCTCGTCCAACTGATGGAGTTTGGAAATATTTTGTCTGAATCCGATATAACGGATAGCTTCTCCACCCTCTCCGAATTCGAAAGGAACTCCCGTTATATTACAGTACTGCCAGGTACTATCATGCCTGGTCTGCATGCGACAAGTGAGATTTATATTCATATTCCGCCCCAGCAGCATAGTCTGCAAGGCATCATTGACCAAAGACCTATCTTCGGGATGAATCACATTCAAATACTCTTCCACGGAAACCAACTTGTCAGAAGCATAATCATTCATCGGATCATTGTAAGATTCAAATTTTTGCATCTGCACATTGAAATCCCAATGAATTATATCGTTTACCTTCATGGCCAGTTCACGTTTAACTAAAAGATCTTGTGCCTTTTTTGCCATCCGGAGTTTTTCTGTTACATCCAGTAAGGTACCTACGATCTGTAATTTACCAAAATGCTCGGTCGAAAGCCGCATACGGCTCTCATAATGCCGAAAATTCCCTTCCTGTTCATTGAAAACACGTACCGTGAGCTGCCCCTGCCGGACTTCTTTGTCTATCAGCCGGGAAAAAAGTTCCTTTAAGGGAGCACGGTCCTGCGGATGAAGCATCGGTAACAATTGTTCCAAGGATATGCCTCCCTTGAAAACAGAATTTCCATGCAATACCTCGAACTCCATTTTGTACACATCGTATACCCATGAAGACATATTCGCAGCCTCCATCGCCATCTCCAGATTTTTCTTACTTTCTTCAGTCCGGTACTCGGCCTCTTTGGTGGAAGTCACATCATTGGTGAGCAATATATGGCCTACGATAGTCCCCTTTTTATTAGTTATCGGAACAATCTTGACCTCGTAGATAATGGTATTCGCATTGGAAGTATGGAAATACTCTTTATTCACCCGGTCAAAATCATATTCAAACTCAAGCACAATCTCATCTCCGGATTGAATCCTCGCTAAAAGCCCCTCGTCCACATAAGGACTCTCAAACAGATTGACTTTGTTTATTACTGCATCAAGCTCGACACCATACATAAGTCGTGCCCGCTCGTTTAAGCAACGGAGTATACCTGATGCATCGTAAATTTCAACGCCCATCGGCAGACGGGCGAACACGCTATCTGTCAAGAAAATCTGCTCATCTAACAATGCCAGCATCTCTTTTTCAAAAGATGCACTATCTCCATTGCAAGTTTGCGTTTCCAGTCGTTCCATTTATCTGGTTTTGTAGTTATCGAATAATGTGAATTGTACGCCGGTATTCTGTCGGGGACATACCCGTATGCCGGCGAAAAAAGCGACTTAGCGACGACTGGTTTGAAAAACCCGTCTGCCGCACAATATCTTTTATGTCAAGATTAGCGTCTCGAAGCAGTGCCTTCACCTCCAGTACAACATGATCTGCAAGTAACTCGCGGGCCGACTGACCATTTACCTCCTGAATAACTCGGATCAGATATTGAGGAGTTATGCACAGCTTGTCCGCATAAAACGCCATTTCTTTATGTTGCTTATAGTGTTCATAGACCAGCATTGCAAACCGGAAAGCAATATTCTCCTTATTAGAGTTCAAGGGGATGGGAACTCCCTCCCGGCTTACGGTCTTGCGGAAATGAACGTAGAAATCCCAATAAAAGATACGCAATAAGTGCAATATGGTTTCCCGCCGGAAAACGGGATCGTCAGAACTGTTCCGAAAATCAATTGCACGACAGAAACCAAGAAATCTCTGAACTTCGCCCCGAGTCAACCGAACCTGGAAATTCTTCCGCATATAGAAGAAAAAATCAGGAGTAATCTTCCCCAAGCTACTCATCGTATCCAAGAACATTGTTTTATCTATTTTGAAGAAAGTCATAGAGAAATCGGGACTTACCTCACGGATTAATACTGACTGTAACGGCAAAACTGTCACCAGGTCGTTTTTAGATATCTGGCGGCTGACTGAAAAAACCTCTATTACAGCCGTTCCACCTGTGCAAACTCCACCAAATCCTTCTGCCAAATACGTTTCATGTTCATCTGCAGGAAGGGCAGATATATCGGTATATATAAAAAAATTGCCATCCATCTGAAATGTCGTGGTTAAAATGAATAACAAAGATACTAATTTATCCCCAAGCAAATTTCAGGATGCAAGATATAGAACGCGAATAGCAAATTTCGGTGCCAACAAAAAGAGTAACAACGATGCAAGGAAGTAATCGCCACAATGCAAGAAACTAATTCTCAGAATGCACATTTTTATTCTTACGACGGTTGTTGTAATATAGAATTATATCTATTGTAAGAAAGTAATACAGTTGTTGTAAGATTTAATAACAGTTATAGTATGAATAGTTTTATGTATCTTCAAGAATAGATTCTTGCATTCTGGAAGTTAGTTTATCGCATGTTGAGGATTGGTTTATCACACCAAAGAAATTACGGGAATAATCACTCATATTCACCATTTCGTCATAAGAAACAGTATGGTTCGTCTACAAACTCTCTAAGGAAGAATTATTAAACTTACCTTTGTTACCGAAATCAAGATGATAGAAAAATAAAGATTAGTAACAAAGAAAATCAAAATGATGAAGAAGATTTTAGTTTTAATACTCTGCGTATTAGTTTATAGCGCATTGTTTGCCCAATCCAATGAAGACAAAAGAACCGTATTTCAATTGAGCTTTGTCCCGCCCCTGAGTACCAATGGAGCCTATTCGCATCAGTATACGAATACTGTTTCACTCAACTTACTTGTAGGAATTTCCAGAAACGAAGAGGCATTCACCTGGGGAGGTATCTCAAACATTATTCTGAATGATGCCAAAGGTTTCCAAATGGCAGGACTTTCAAACTATGTAGGAAATGACGGACAGGGAGTGCAGTCGGCAGGATTGGCTAATATAAATAAGAATAAGTTCAGTGGTTTCCAGATGGCAGGGTTGGCAAATACAGCTTCTGAAATGACCGGGTTCCAATTCGCCGGATTAGTCAATATTGCCAAAGAAGTAAACGGTTTGCAGGTTGCCGGATTAGTCAACATTGCCAAAGAAGTCAATGGCGTACAGTTTGCCGGACTGGTTAATATAGCGGATAAGAGTGACTACCCCATCGGATTAATCAACATCATAAAAAATGGTGAGATGGGAGTTGCTGTCACTTATGATGTGTTGGGAAGTACGGTAGCCACATTCCGTTCGGGCGGCAGATACACTTATGGAATTATAGGGATTGGGTATAACCATAAAACCGAGAACAACTCATTGGTAGCTGAAGGTGGATTCGGCGCTCATATTCCTATTACCTCCTGGTTCAGGATTAACAATGAACTTAAAGCCTCAACCATTGGAAACGATTCGGATGAACCTGTTTTGAATACTGGATACTCACTCATTCCGTCCTTCAGAATCGGGAAGCATATTGAGCTGTTCGGAGGGGTAGGCATAAACTACATGATGACCAAAGATGTGAGCAACAACAAAATATTCCCGAACCATTCCTTATGGAAAAAGACTGAGTCTACCAAACTGCAACAACTGTATATCGGATACCAGTTTGGTGTACAATATATATTCTGATAGTTCAATTCAATACTCTTTATACTCAATATCCTCTGAATCTACATTTTGACTGTAGATTTAGGGGATTTACAAAAAAAGAACTATATTTGCCCCGAATTCTAAAAGCAAATATTTTGGGCACAATTCTTAAATTTGTTATTGCTTAATATTAGCCTCACAAACCACAGGCTAATTTCTTTCGTTTGAATAATTCTTATTCAGACAGGTTTTTCATTTTATCATTTTTAGTATTAACTACATTGCTTCTGCAAGGTAATTGTAATTTGCTATTCAGACTTTTAGCTGGCTTCGCAGCAACCGCCTGAAAGTTATGGATGCGCTGAATGCGAATGGAGAATTTCGTAAAGAACATTAAGCAAGACATAGAAGTAGAAATCCAAAGAATTGAGCAACAAGATATTGATATCCTTGATAAAATAAAGCAAATAGTCGGCTTCATACAGACTTCACTCGCCCGGCTAAAAGCAACCATTGCGGACTATCAGTTTATTAATCCCGAGGAGGAGATTCTTTTCTTTAAAGTCCGGAAACCGCAAATATCCGGTCTACTGATATTTTATATCCGTCTGTATCAGATTGAAAGGAATCGGATCGGGAAATCACCGTCAGCTCAATATAAATACCTGAAGGAGGAATATGAAAGTCTGAAGAATATCTCTTCGGACAAGAATTTCTATAACTATTATCAAGCTGGTAAAACAGACTCAGATCATCTGTATTTCATGAGAAAGCATTATGATATCCTTTCAGATGTTCACTGCCACTCGTTGGACAGAGATACTTCTTTTTCCACTTTGCATGATTCCAGCGTAGCAGAGATCTTAGCAAATAAGCAACTCACTCATTATCTCTCCACGGAGATTGATGCGCTATCGGAGAAACTACACCTAAAGTTCACTTCTATCATAGAAAGCAAACTATTGCAATGGACAGAAAGTAAGGTTTCATTGGTAGAATTCATTTATGCACTATATGCCGGAAAATGCTTTAATAATGGTAACACAAACCTGAAAGACATCGCTTTCTGTTGCGAAACTCTTTTTGATATTGAGATTGGTGATTTCTACCGGATATTTCTTGAAATCAGGAACAGGAAGAAAAGCAGGACACAATTTCTGGATAAATTGAAAGAGAAAATAACCCAAATGATGGATGAACTTGACAAGTAAACAAAGAATATTTCATAGCGTCTTGTGACATCTTGTGAATTATGCAAATGGCTAATATCCAACTTTGCCGGAAAATTACTTAACCCGCAAAGAAAGATAATAGTTTATTTATGGAGACAACAATTACATGGGAAGTAAAGGTGAAGAATACCCCTTTATTAATTAAGAAATGCAGTCACTGCGATAATGACCGATTTTATTGTAGCGACAAGTTCAGGATGAATGCCCAAAAGAAGAACATAGATGTATGGTTGATTTACAGATGCGTGAAGTGTGACAACACCTGCAACCTCACTTTGTTATCACGCAGTAAACCGGATCTGATTGACAAGACATTATTCCATAGTTTTTCAATGAATGATAAAGACACAGCCTGGAAGTATGCTTTTTCTACTGAAATGGAGAGAAAGAATAACCTGAGGCTGGATTATGGCAGTGTAGAATACGAAGTCATTCCTAATACCTCATTGGAAGATTTGCTGAATCTATCCAATGAGGTTATCAAAATCCACATCAAGTACGAGTTTGAGTTTGATCTCAAATTATCATCATTAATCAGAAGGTGCTTCTCACTCTCTGCCAATCAGGTGAAACGTATGTTCGAAGATGGTATCATTACGATTTCAGGAAACAAACCACCTCAGAAGCATAAAGTGAAAGATGGAGATATGATTCTGATACAAAGAGAGGGGTTAAGTAAGTCTATCAACCGTTCCATTCATGATATAAGGTAAGGACTGACGTATCTTCTCAACAGGCCAGTTCCACCATTGTATCTGTTGCAGCTTGGCGATTGTCTCTTCCTCAAATCGCATCCGTATTTTCCTGGCAGGTGTTCCTCCTACTATGGTATAGGGAGGAACATCTTTAGTTACTACTGCCCGGGCTGCGATGACAGCTCCATCTCCTATATGCACGCCTGCCATAATAACAGCTTCATAACCTATCCAGACATCATTGCCTATAATGATATCACCTTTATTATCCCATGCTAAGGCTACATTTTTCTTATCCAATTCCCAGTCTTCAAAGAACAAGGGGAATGTGTAGTTGGACAAGGATTTCAATGTATGGTTGGCACTGTTAAAAAGAAACTTTGCCCCACAGGCAATAGAACAGAATTTGCCGATTATCAGGCGGTCTTGGTTGATAGGATAATGATAGAGGACATTATTCTTCTCAAATTGAGCCGGGTCATTTACAAAGTCATTGTATATGGTATAATCACCAACTATGATATTCGGATTGTTGATAATGGTATTCAGATAAATAGTCTGATAATCGTTGGTACGCGGATATGTTTTCGTATTCATTGTAATTACTTCTTTTTGTATGTTTAGTATTTTAATATCTTGTGACGGAAACGGTCACAATCAAGTTGGGCAACAGACCTAGCTGTTGCCCTATCATACTAAACGAAGCTATTTACAAAGTTGCCATTTCATGATGATTAAAGACTATGGTTCATATCACATAGCAAAGATAGTAATTATTTCACTTCAAATTTTCCTTGTAACTTTATATCTTGTGAAGAACTTCCCACCATTACCGCAAACGTGCCCGGTTCTACTACGAAATGATTATCCTTATTCCATAATCCCAACTCTTGCGGGGTAAGTACGAAATCAATCACTTTTTCTTCACCCGGTTCCAGATGGATACGTTCGAAGCCACGCAATACTTTTACATATGTAGTCACAGAACTCATCTCGTCATGCAAATAAAGCTGAACGACTTCATCTCCGGCTACTTTTCCTGTATTCTTCACTTTACAACTCAGCTTCACACTACCTTGTACACCAATGACCGGATTCTCTATCTTTAAATCACTATAAGCAAAAGTAGTATAACTCAAACCATATCCGAAGGGATAAAGCGTGCCGGTAACACGTACAAAACCTTTTGAATCAGAACCTGGTTTAAAAGGAAAAGCAAAAGGTATCTGCCCTACCGAACGGGGAAAGGTTACCGCCAGTTTTCCCCCCGGATTGTAATCACCGAAAAGTACTTGTGCCACAGCATCTCCCATAAATTCTCCCGGAAACCAAGCATGTACAATACCCGGAATATAACGCTCAGCCCAGTTGATGGTGGCGGCACGTCCGTCTACCAATAACAAGATCACAGGTTTGCCCGTTGCGTATACAGCTTGCAACAGTTTTTCCTGTCGTCCGCACAAATCCAGATTGGTACGGGAATATTCCTCACGTACTGTCTTCTCATTCCCTCCCAGTACCATGATGGCTACGTCCGATTCCTTTGCCAAGGCTACAGCCTCATCCATCATAGCCTGTTCTTCCTGATCCAATGGTACCTCGTAAAGCTCACTCTCCGGAAAATATTTATCAATAATGTCTGTTCCTTTTGCATAGCGAACCTCTGCATCAGGCAAATACTCTTTTATTCCCTGATATACCGTCTTTATCGGAGCATTAGCCGGACCATAACGACAAATCAAGTTCTGCACTTCATTCGCATTAGGACCAATCACTGCTACTTTCTTCAAATCTTTGGAGAGTGGCAGGATATTATTCTCATTCTTCAATAAAACGATAGATTCTAAAGCCGCTCTCATGGATACTGCCTGATGTTCCTTGCTATGTACCACCTTTTCAGGATGTTTGGCATCTCCCTTATAAGGATTATCAAACAACCCCATCCCAAACTTTACCCGCAATACATCTGCTACACGGCTATCAATAGTCTGCATGGAAACCTTTCCTTCACTAATAGCCTGCCGAAGCGGACGAATGAAGTTCTCGGGCAAAGTAAAGTTAGTACGCACATTCAGTCCCGCATTTACTACCTGGGCAGCTCCATCTACAGCATCGACAGCCACCTGATGCTTGGAATAAAGAAATTCTACCGCTTCACTGTCAGACACTACATAACCTTTGAAGCCCCATTCGTGACGAAGTATTTCAGTAAGGAAATGATAGCTTCCGGTAATCGGTTCACCATCATAGTCATTATACGAACTCATAACTCCCAATGCTCCGGCTTCGCAGAAAGCCTTGCGGAAAGGTTCGATATAAAGAGTCCGCATCTCGCGCGGCGCTACGTGTGGATCGGTACGGGTGCCGGCATCACGCCCACCGACAGGGATACTATATACTGCAAAGTGTTTGGGAGTGGCAACCAGCCCTTCTTGCTGAAGTCCTTTAATCATTCGCTTTCCAAGCTCTCCCACCAGAAAAGGATCTTCTCCATAACATTCTACTACACGTCCCCAACGCGGATCTTGTGCAATATCCAGAATAGGAGAATAAATATTAGTATAACCTAATGCCTTTGCCTCTTCAGCGGTGACCTGTGCTATTTCACTGATCAGTTCCTTATTCCAGGTAGCCCCCTGTCCGCACTGGGCAGGGAACATGGTGGCCCGGTCATGGCAAAGCCCGCGAATTCCTTCATTGGTAAAATCGACAGGTATTCCCAGACGGGTCTGTTCCACAAACCATCGCTGAATGGTCTGCCGATTTTCTACACTATTCACATAAGGATATGATAAAGAAGAACCGAAACGTCCCAAACCATTGGCCTGTTCATCTATATTGGCTATACCGTCCTTCCAGATTTCATCTTTCCACTTCTCAGTAGGAAGAGAATCTTTCAGTACACGGCCGGACCCGTACAAGGTAGCCATCTGGCAAGTTTTCTCCTCCAAGGTCATCTGCGACAGCAGGTCTTGTACTCTTGCCTCTATCGGTGCCGAAGGATCTTCGTAGATATCCTTCACACCGTTCTTGTTAAAATCAATCCAGCCTTTCTTATATATACCGGGATTATTACCCGCATACACACCCGCACAAAGCGATACAGCAATACATAAAGCGATTCTTCTTTTCATAGCATCTTTTTAGTTTTCCATTTCAAATATTAGTTCTCCACCCTTCATCAAGTCGAAATGAGAGAATCTCGGTTCCGCCAAATCTTCACCATTCAACTTCATGGAGCGAATATACTTATTTTCCACACTATTATTCTTCGCTTGGATTACAAAATCTTTCCCATTACTCAAATGAATAGTCACTTTATCGAATATCGGACGACCAATTTCATAAACCGGACGGCCCGGACAGAACGAATAGAATCCCATAGCACTCAATGCATACCAAGCAGACATTTGTCCAACATCCTCGTTTCCGGAAAGCCCGTTAGGATCATTATGGTAGAGTGTACGAAGAATATGGTCTACTAAAGCCTGTGTCTTGCGAGGTGCACCGGCATAATTATAAAGGTATGGAATATGATGACTTGGCTCATTGCCATGTGCATACTGGCCAATCATTCCGGTAACATCGGCAGCGGCATTCGGATCACCCGTCAGTTCGGAACTTGTAGTAAACAACGTATCCAGATGTGCTTCGAAATATTTCTGTCCTCCAACCAGTTCCATCAGTCCTTCTACGTCCTGCGGCACAAACCATGCCCATTGCCATGCATTTCCCTCTACGTAATTACTGGGACGCTGCACGGATGCCGGATCAAAAGGAGTAATCCAACTGCCATCACTCAGACGTCCCCGCATCAGTTTAGTTTCCGGATCGAAATAGTTCCGATAGTTCCTGGAAAGCTCCATATATTTATCATAAAGGTCTTTACGGTTATGCTCCTTCATCATCTGGGCTATCAACCAGTCATTATAAGCAAATTCCAGTCCTTGTGAAACAGAACCACCTACCTTATCGCAAGGAATATATCCCAGTTCATTCTTATATTTAATGGATACAGGCATCAGTTTCCCATTCAGAATCTGGCGTTCCATCATCGGCGTAACACCCGTAGTATCATATACCGATGAACGTATGCACGCTTCCAGTGCCTTCTTTACATCAAAATCGCATTGTTTCTTCATCATAGCATCGGCTATGACAGAAACGGCATGGTAACCGATCATAGTACCGGTTTCATTAGAAGCCAGTTCCCATTTAGGCAAGATGCCACCTTCATCATACTTACGAAGCAGGGAACGAATGAAAGCCTGATTCTGCTCCGGTGTAACAATGGTATAGAGAGGATGAGCTGCACGGAAAGTATCCCAAAGAGAGAACACCGTATAATTTGTATAAGAAGCATCCTGCTTAATCTCATGTCCCATTGTACGGTAACGTCCGTCTACATCGGATGCCAGGCTCGGCTGTATGAATGCATGATACAGTGAAGTGTAAAATACAGTACGGCTATCATTATCTGAAGTTTCGATATCAATCTTTCCAAGGGCTTCATTCCAGACAGTATTTGCCTGTTTCATGACACCTTCAAAGTCCCAATTGGGGATTTCAGCCTCTACATTCAATCTAGCACCCTCTTCGTCCACACTTGAGATACCTACCTTTGCCAATACGCGTCCGTCAGCAGGGAGATTTCTAAAACTCATCACTGCCTTAGCGGTATTGACTGTTACCGATGTACTATCCGATTGATACTCAGTTCCCGAATACAATTTATAATCAAACGGACTGGAAAACACTGCATAGAAATATACATAGTGATGCTTAGCCCAGCCAACAGTATATTTCATTCCTGCTATGGTAGAATCATTTACCACACGAATCTGAGTAACAGGATGCTGATGACCATGAATGGTAGGTTCCATATCCACAATCAGACGAGCATCACTTGCCTTAGGGTAAGTATACCGATGCAGGCCTGCACGCAAAGTAGCGGTCAGTTCCACATTGATAGAATCATCCTGCAACAGTACTTGATAATATCCCGGCCGGGCACTCTCTTGTTCATGCGAGAAACGAGAACGATAGCCTTCATCCGGTTTTTCTGCTGTCCCGGCAATCAAAGGTTTCTCACCGACTACAGGCATAAAGAGTATATCGCCATAATCTCCAATACCCGTTCCACTAAGATGGGTATGGGTAAAGCCCATGATAGAAGTATCGTCGTAATAATAGCCGGAACAAGCATCCCAGCCAAAGAGACGGGTATCCGGACTCAACTGTACCATTCCATGGGGTAAAGTTGCACCAGGGAAAGTGTGACCATGTCCACCAGTCCCTATAAATACATTCACGCTATCGGTATACTCCTTTGGGAGATCCTGTTCTGCACAGGAAAACAATCCGATTCCTGAGGCCAACAACAGCATGCAGAGTTTATTCTTCATAAAATTATATGTTTTTGTTATAAAAGCAAATATTTATATGTTAACAATCAGTCGTTACTTGATACGTGTAAGATTCCAATTAGCTTCAACCTTCATAGCCTTCCCTTTCATGCGGATAATCAGTGGATAACAAGGCTTTACTGCTACATCTCCCGCACCCGGTCCATCTTTAACGGTTGGATTGGCCGGTATTCCCGAAGCCTCGCCCAATACCACTTCCATCACTTCTCCCTCAGGAATATCGAATTGTACGGAAGCAGAAGAAGTGCGGCAAGTAAAACCAGATTTATGAGGATAGGAGAAAATATTATGAATCCGTTCATGTACCTCGCTGCCTGTCAATGTAGTTGCTGTCGGCTGTCCATCCATAAGCGGTTTCTCATTGAACAGGATGACATATTCGTATAAATGAGAAGAATCGGATGTACAAGTATATACATCTTGCAAATGTGTACCTTTTAAGTCCAGGCTCCGTTTCATCCTGACTCCGGGATAAGCTGTAGTGGTTTCTACCTCAGCATATCCTCCGTCAGAACGGGGATTGAACTTCAAAAGTTTACCCACACTCCTTTTCTGATCCTTAGCATCCACAGTCACCGTATTGTGCGAAAGAGTACGCTTATACCATTTCAAATAATCCGGAACTCCATAACCGGAAGTTCCGAAGTCAGATACCAGCTCATTCTTACCATCATGAATCGTAATGGAAAGTTTATCCGGATGACCGTGTCCGATACCTTCTCCACCAAATTTCAATACAACGGTGCGTGCATCACTACGTAATAAGCAGAAACCGGAAGTATCAAACGAATAACTCTTCTGTAACAGACTCTCTCCGGATGCTTTTATCAACTGGTTACTTAGCAAAGCTTCGGGATCCAGTCTCTTTTTCTGAGCATAAGTCAGTTCCAGTACACGTTTCAGGAAAGGATCGTTATACCGGGCATTTCCTACTTCATACAAAGCTGATTGAGACAGAAGATTAGCCCCATACCATCCATCACTATGTGCAGGGAAAGATAAATCTGGATATGTACCCTTTACCGATTCCACAAACATATCGTGCAAATCCTTATCAAACAGTTTTATCCCCCGGCATTTTACTGCATTAGCAGTGAACAGCAAGGCTTCCAACGGATAATAATGATAATGGGGAGACCCCTCATTTATCCAGCCATCGCTATTTTTATGTTTTCCAATCAGGTAATGGTAGCCATACTTATCCTTATTGATTGCTACATCGACAATAGAGTCATTTTCCAAAGCAATGCCTAAGGCAGCCAATCCACTATTATGCCACATCTGCCAGTTAGCCCCCGCCGGACGATGCAACAATAAAGTAGCTGCAGGTTGCAGATATCCTTCTTCTATCGCTTTGACCTCCTCTTTCGACAAAACAGGTTTAATAGCCATATAGGCCATTGCCACTTTAGTAGCCCAGTTGGCTTCATCCAGACTCTGAGCAAATGCCTTTCCACTATGTTGATCCGTAGCTTTCCTGCTGGAATTATGCTCGAACCAACCGGCATACTTACCTGCATAATCCAATAACATGGTACGGATATAATCAGCATATTGTCGTTTTCCGGTGGCCAGATAAAGGTACATACACTGATACATATAATCCCTGTTCAGCATGTGTACTTCATAAATCCACGCCCAGTCATAACGATTGTTTCCAATCCACTCTTTATCGCAAGCCGAGCAATATTGTGCCAAAGGCTTATCCCAACGGAAAGTAAATTGCAGATTATGTACGGGACAGAAGTAATCATGAAAATGTCCTCCTTCTTCTTTAGGTACTTCCAACGGATGCTTACGTCTTTCTTTCACTTTCTGTTCCAAATCGGCTATGATTTTCTTTCCCCACTGTGTTTTTGCCGATGAGCGAATAGCGGCAACGTCTTCATCAGAGAAGAAATAAAAACCTTCGTTACCTTTCTTGGCTATAATTGACCAATCGCCGAAATAATAAGCCTGATTCAACAAACGAAGTTTCGCCTCATCTCCCTGCCGGACAAACAGATTCTCCAAATCCTTATATAAATAGAATTGCAACCAGTAACCACGGTTATATTTCTCGCGAGTAGTGGAGGCTTGCATCCATTCAGCATACCAAAGAGGCTCTACTCCATATTGGCGTGCCACTTGAACGGCTTGTCCGGCATTCTTCCAGATTCCTTCAGACATCCGTTTACCTAACGCTACATAATCATTATAGGTAAATTTTGAAATATCAATCACCTCACAGGTGTCATCAATACCCAGTTCTTTAAAGTCAATCACGGTCTCCATCTTTGTATCACCATCGAGGTCATATTCAATATGATCGAAGAAACCATTGTTGTCACGGTCACTATAAAGTACAGTAGCAAAGCGCTTCGGGTCGCGGAAGTCCATCCACATACGATCCCATCCCTGAAAATATTCGGCATTCTGGTCGATACGCCAAACTCCAGTTTCCGCCCCATACAAGTGCAGGCGACCGTCAAAACGACTGATATAGAGTTGAGCATTACCCGAATTATCCATGTCCCACTCACCACGGTCACCGGCAGCATCACTCTGTTTATTATTGTCTATTCCCCCTTTATTCCATCCTACTTTAAACGGATCCTTAGGATCATAGAACTCTACACGTTCCCAACGGCTGCAATCGTCATCTTCATCATATACAAAGTTTATACGGTTCCATTTGCCACGCTGGAAGATGAGTTCCTGTGCACTGTCGTGGTCGGGATAAATCAGTTCCGTCAACTGGCGATAGCGAGGATCCATAAAGAACTTATCAGCCTCCGGCATTCCACGCAGGTTTTTAATGGGGTGAACCTGATCCATATAATCGAATCCTTCTCCCTGAAAACCAATAGTGAAATCAAAGTCAAACTCATTACCGGTAGTATTATCATTATCAATGTCTACAGCAAGCGAAACCCAGTCTACGCGACCTTCCACCTGACGGTTCACATAACTGTTAGAGGGGGCATTCGGATCATGAATTTTCGGAGAATCCAATAAACGGATAGCCATTTCTGTCCTATTATCCTTATCCGGATCATAGAACAGGAAAGGGTTCTCCCAATTCAAGCGCAAATCCTTCATATCATACGTAGAAGTATGTATCTTCATGAAAGCAGACTGACCACTATAGTCCTCATAGAAATCGGACAAACCGCTACGATCCCAACATTGAAGAGTAAAGTTATTCCAATTGATATAATTGAAAACATTATCATGATCCAAATCGAGCATAATCATGTAATGCCCGTTGGGCCATACTTCTCCCGTACGTTCTTTCGGATACTCTACAACAATCTGCATGTCCGCCTTCCCGTCTCCATCCGTATCCACCCAGTCGATAATCAAGTCGCCCTGACCTCCATAAATGCCATCTTTGTTGCGGTCAATCAACAGGCAATCATTCACCATATCACCTTCCAGGTCCCCTTCTTTCATATTGCCGTCATCATCCAGCCACAAGATGGGTATATCGTTGTGGGTGACAGACTTAATAGCATCCGGTTTCCCGTCTCCATTCAGGTCCAGATACTCCGGTTTATAGCCGGGTGGCGGAGGTGGCAAGCGTAAAGGCATCAATTGAGTACGCAGATTCCAATAACTTTTCTTTGTCTCTTGTGCCCAGCTTTTCCCGGCTACTCCTACCCAAAGGAACAGAACGGCACAAGCTATTTTAAATAAATCTCTTTTGTTTTTCATGATATTCCCTTATTACCAGTTATCTGTTCTGAATGAAGATGCCGGAAGACCGGACATATTATAAAGGCAACCCTTTACATAATCCTTAAAAGCATAACGCACCGCGACAGGTTGTTCCACTTCCGGGCTTGAGACAATAACCGTTTGCGCATCTTTACCAAAACGTGCATGGGCGGGATGAAATACTCTATCCTCGCCGGCTACTTCAAAACCATTCAAGGGTTGCCGATAAGTAGTCAGCCCTTTGCCCATTTCATCAAACGACAAGATAATCTTGTTGCCCTCCGTCTGCATAGATTTATACAACGGCCCTGTTACCGGAAAGCCCTTCTTACCATAAGTACGCCCCAAGGCCAGATAAGCAAACCGATTGCCCACCGTTTCTTTCTCCATAGGGTGGATAGTGCGGTCATCGCCAACATCCGTCAGCACAACCACACCCGAAGAAGGAATAAGATGAAGGCATTTCACTTGCGCTTCACGCAGGTAAGCCGAATTCTTGCCTTTTCCCTCTCCTTTATTATAATTAAACGGAGCAATCTGGGCATAGTAGAAGGGGAATTCCCCTATTCCCCATTGTTTACGCCAGTCGCTCACCAATGAGGGAAACAACTGCGTATATAAATCAGGTGCATCCACATTTGCTTCCCCCTGATACCATAAACATCCCCGAATGCCATATCCGACCACAGGACTCAACATCCCATTATAGAGAATGGAAGCATTATGCACATCCGGCAAGTCTTTGTAAGGCGCCACGCCTTCTTTACTCATCCAGGCTTCCACCCGTGAACCTCCATAACTGGCATGAATAATGCCCACGGGAATACCCAACACCTGATTCAGTTTACGTGCAAAAAAGTATCCCGCAGCCGAAAACTCGGGAACTGTCTCCGATGAGGCTTCCTGCCACTCACCTTTACAATCAGTCAACGGTTCGGAGGTCATTTTGCTTCCTACTGTAAACATACGTATTTCGGGATTTCCTGAAGTCACAATCACATCCAACGAGCCTATCACCGGATCACTGTAACGACCGCCTACACGCATATCCATATTAGACTGACCGGAACAGAGCCAGACCTCACCAATCAATACATCATTAATTCGTACCGTCTCGCCGTCACTCATCTCAATATGGTAGGGACCACCATATACCGGTGTTTCCACTTTTACTTTCCAGCTACCCAATTCATCAGCCGTTACTGTATATTTTTTGTTATTCCACGAAGTCTTTACAGTAACCTTCTGCTGTTTCCGGTCACTGTTTCCCCAAATGGCAACTGAACTTTGTTGCTGCAATACCATCCCATCCGAGAAAAAGGACGGTAATGTTATTCGTGCCTGTACCCCGCCTGCCCAGAGCAGAAAAGATATAAACAGGCCTATTATAAAGCAGGATCGTTTCATAAATTATTCTCTTACGGGCATCTTAAACGTCAGTGGAATCTCTTTCCTGAGCATGCGGGCAGCCTCGCCTGTCAGCCACAGATAATGGTCGGAAGGCTGTCCGTCCATATCAATAAACTTGGCCACATCACTAACCGGATGGTCTCCCGTACATTTAAAGATGGCGGTTCCCTCATCCACTTCATCAAACATGGCCACATAAATCATCTCGGCGCCCGCCAACATTGCAGTAGAAAGCTGTTGCCAATAGAAACGTCCTCCCTGACGGGGAATACTGCCAACAGGCTTCACGTCATCCGGGAATTCCAGTTTGCTAAGATTGTGCCAACTGAATCCGGGAGTTACGGCAGGAACATAATCTACGCCATTCTCCTTACACCAACGGATATCTTCAATCACCAAGTCACGGAAGCGGTCCATGTCGTTATGCAACAAAGGAGAAAAACGCTGGACAGTCCATGGCAGAACTATATCCGCTTTCTTAATCACTGTATGCAGATAGGGGTCATTGATACAATCAGCCTCCAGATTACGCCAGAAAGTAGGAACCCCCAACATCACCGTGCAACCACCATAAACAGGATCATTCTGCAAGAAGTCAATCAAACGGTCTAAACCGATGTTCCTGATATTATAAGGGCGGTCGGGAAAACCGACTCCCCATATAGCCACCACTGGCTTTCCATTATGATGCAGATAAGTCTTTTTTCCAGCCTGATTAGTTACCTTCTGATTGTCTACCAGTCTTTTCCAGTCTTCTATAATCAGGGAGCAATCTTCACCTGACTTTTTCAACCCGGACAAATCATACATGACAGCTATTGCACGGTCATACTTTGAAGCAGCTTCCAAGGCATTCGCTAAAATACGGTTAGGTACCGAGTTTTGCTGGTCTCCGCGGGTATAGCTAAAAAAACGTTGCACGAATACTCCATCCACTCCATACTCCTTCATCCACTTGAAGTGCAGGTCGACAGTAGACTTGTCCGCTGAACTGAATACACGTGCCTTTCTTCCATCGGCATGCTTGAAAGACGTCTCATAGGTCTTTTCATATTCACTGACATCGGGCCATGCGTCGATAGTGCAATGTTTCTCATCAAATAGCTTTCCGGTCCCATAATGGCCATAGCCTTGATTGGTTCCATCCTGCGGGCCGCGAAACCAACCTTGGTATCCTGCCATAATCAATCCTTTGTAACTTGGATAAGAAGTCTCCTGAGAATGTTTGGGGCTGGCATAAGTCAACATGCTCATGCCGAGGATGCCCAAAGTAACGAATAACTTATTCTTCATAATTCACTTTAATATATCTGTTATTAAAAAAACGTTCTACCTATCTCTTTAATCAATCTGTGGGGCCATCCATCAGTAAATCATGCTCCTTTTTCTTTGTATTCCCGTTCTGCGTATCCGCTTTGTCCACCTCAATACCCATTACCTTGAACAGGGATTTCCAGAAAGCACTTGTTTCCTTCGTCCACAAGCGATAGTCGATAACGGAAAGAACCATATTTACATTTCCGAAAGCGTATGTGGCGAGGGCCGCTCCTTCCGGTTTCTTCAAGGCTTCGTACAGAACCACCTGTGCACACTTCCAGTGTTCGGGCATGTTGTTGAACAAAGTCCAGTCCGTACGTGAGGCACTGAACACGGTGTTTCCTTTTTCTATCAGTTCTCCGGTCATGCCATGTTTCAGGATATAGCGGTCGCCGTCCATTTCACCGAAATAGAGGTCGGGGAGTTCAAAGTAGCTTCCCCAAGCGGTATTCTTATTGGTTTCGAGGGCCGATGCACGACGGTCTGTCAGCTTCACATCTTCCGGCAACCATTTACAGAAGGCATCACTCAACTTACTGCCGGAACTCAAGGCAAGCAGCATACCGCCCTTTTTCTGCCATTTCTTCAGCACGGGCTGAAGCTTCTGCAAGTCTTCCGCCGTCACGTTTTCGACATCAATAATCCAGAGATTGGCTTTTTGGGGAGTATCGGTCAGGGATACACCAACTTTCGCAAGGAAATCAAGCAGTTCCGGCCGGACGGTGCCAAGCATATAGGCAGCCTTGTAGAGCGGCAGGGGCATTTCGGGCTTTGCCGGATGCTTCACTTCTTTGTAATGTGCCCATGTGCCGCCTTTCAATGCAGCCTGCAAGGCTTTGAACATAGGCAACGGTTTGTATAGAGGAAGTTGTGGGTCGAGCCCCGGATTGAAAGTGGTGACGTAGGGCGGCACGCGCTCATACTGATAGCCCGGCTTGCCTTCTTCGTAGAGTTTTCCGGCAAAGACGCCGTCCGTCATGTCTGGCAGGCGGTTGAAGTCATGGTAGCCCAGGTTCATGTGTTCCAGTCCGAACCAGCAGACTTCCGAAGGTGAGTAATAAGAAAGGTATGGAAGGACCATCTGCTTCACATTCTGATATACATCTATTGCCAGGGCTTCGCTGCGGCCTTCGTAAGACAAGAAAGCCCGTTCGCCGATAAAGGGGTAGAGCTGGATGGGGCGTCCGTAGTAGGTGGCGCCCGACTCGCCGACAATCAGGGGTTTATTCAGGTCCTTGGGCAGGTCTTCCAGTTTCAGGCCATGCGAGAAGTGCTTGCTCCACACGGGCAGGCGTCCGTCCATATCGCGGTCGCCGTCCAATGTGATAAAGTCACGGGTGGAATCGATTTTTTTGGCACTCAACGTCAGTTCCACTAACTTGTCATCCCAAACGGCGGCCACTTCTTTCGTCGGCTTGTTGAGCAAGGCGATGGCGAAGGTTTCATTTCCGGCACTCCAACCGATGACGGAAGGATGGTTCCGGTCGCGCAGAATCAGTCTTTTCAGATGCTCGTGCGAACGCTGCCAGGTGAGGTCTTCTTCAAAGTTCAGGCGGATGGAGCTGCCGAACAAGGCGGTTTCATCCAATACCATCAGACCCATTTCGTCTGCCAGGTCGTAGTACACCCGCGGCCAGGGCTGTGCATGTGGACGGACGGCATTGCCTCCGAAGTCCTTTATCATCTGATACCACGCATACGCAAAACGCCGCGAACAGATATAGGCACTGAAGGGATGCTGAATATCTCCGAAGCACTGTATCTTCTTGCCGTTCAACTGAAACTCATCGCCCACCAGCTTGAGCTGGCGCCAGCCGAAGCGGGTGGCTTTACAGTCGTACGTCTGCTTCTTGTCGCCGAGGCTTAGTAATAAGGTATATAGGTTGGGGGTATCCGGAGTCCAGTATTTCAAGTTATTGTCCACCTTCTGGCGCACGGTGACGGTCTTGCTTTCGCCTGCGCGGAGGGTTATCGGTTCGGAGGGGATGGTGAGAGCGGTCTCGCCCAGACTCCAGTTTATTTCGGGAGCGGTCAGCACGTCTTTGCCGGCATGGTTCACCCATTCCTTTACTACGCCGTTCAGGGCAATCTTCTTATTCTTGGAAGAGAGATTGGTCAGGGCAATCTCCAAAACCAGTTTATTCCGGTCTACCCAGGGCTGCACGAATACGTCTGTTATCCGCACTTCGGGCACTCCGAACAGATAGACATCCTGCCAGATGCCAATCAAATCATCGGTGTTGGAACCTGTGGGGTAAATGGCACCCATCTTCGTATATACAGGGTGCGATTTATCGAACAACTTGGTGTGGCGTACACCGACCAGCAGTTCATTGTCGGCATCACGGTTTACGTAATCGGAAATATCGGCATTGAAAGGAAGGTGCGAATCGAAGTTATGGCAGACTTCTTTGCCATTCACAAGCACCACGCAGTCTCCGGCAACGGCTTCAAAATGAAGCAAGAGGCGTTTCCCGTTCCAGCCGGCAGGCACGCGGAAGTTCTTACGCAGCCAGCCCATACGGGTGTGCTTCCAATTGTCCGGATAGCTTGGGTAGTAAACGGAGCTGGGCGTGTAGGGATTTCGTGTACCTTCGCCTACGTTGCTGCCTCTTCCCCAGTCGTTCACATTGATGGCGGAAGGTATTTTTATCTTCACCGTTTCCCATTTGTCAGCTTGGGGGGCGGGTAGTTCTGGGGCAATCCCCGTACCGCCTTTCCAGGAAGAAGGAACAGGCACACATTGCAATTCCCAATATCCGTTCAGGCAGACTTCATCACGATAAGGTTTTTCTTGTGGAGTAATCAGCCCTTCAGTCGGTGAAAAGTCACGGGGAAATATTACTTTTTGAGCTTTTGTAATCGCTATCCCAAAGAACAAAAGAAAAATATTTAGTAAAGTAAATTTTAAGAACGCACTATCATTCATAATTATTAGATTATAATTTTATGATGGCAAAGTAAGTCCCATGCACTTAAATTATTACCCCATCTACAATTAATTACATATTAAAATCATCTTAAAAACCACTTTTTAAAGTTTATTAAACCAGATATTGGATACAATTAAGACAAAATTAAGCGAAAGGTAACACCCCGGACTTACTTTTGCATGTAGTTTATAGCTCTCTAATTTAACTACTAATAAAAACATCATGAAAAAATTATCCTTAAACTGTATGAATGAAAATTCATCATTGCACTTTCCGCTTCTTCTGATAGCACTCCTGCTTTTCTCAATCTCCGCAGAAGCCAAAGTAAAACTCCCCGCCGTGCTTGCCGACAACATGGTGCTGCAACAGCAAACCGACGTCAAACTCTGGGGACAGGCGCAACCCAAAGCCACCCTGATCGTTAAGACCTCCTGGAACAACAAAACGTATAAGGCGACAGCCGACAATCAAGGTAAATGGGAACTAAGCGTCGCCACTCCCCCCGCCGGAGGTCCCTACGAAATAACCTTCAATGACGGCGAACCGCTCACCCTAAGGAATATACTGATAGGTGAAGTATGGTTCTGCTCCGGACAGTCGAACATGGAAATGCCCATGGGCGGCTTCGACCGTCAACCGGCGCAAGGCACCAACGACATCATAGCCAAAGCCAAAGCATCCACTCCCATCCGCATTTATAATACAGACTCCAAAGACGGAAGATGGATACGCCAGTCCAGCAAGACCCCGCAGGAGGATTGCCTGGGAGAATGGCTGGAGAACACTCCGGAAAACGTGTCACATACCAGTGCGGCGGCTTACTACTTCGCCCGGTACATCCAGGAAGTGCTGGACGTTCCGGTCGGCATCATTATCTCCACCCTCGGCGGTTCCAAAGTGGAGGCATGGATGAGCCGGGAAGCCATATCCCCGTTCAAGAGCATCGACCTCTCCATTCTCGACAACGACGAAAAGATAAAGAACCTCACCAATACTCCCTGTGTGCTCTACAACGCCAAGATTGCCCCTTTCCTCAACTTTGCCATCAAGGGCTTCCTCTGGTATCAGGGAGAAAGCAACCGTGACAATGCCGATTTATACAAAGACCTGATGCCTGCCTTCGTCAAAGACCTGCGCAGCAAATGGAACCGGGGTGAATTTCCGTTCTATTTCGTGGAGATAGCTCCTTTCAATTACGAAGGTGCCGACGGGACTTCTGCCGCCCGCATGCGCGAAGTGCAGTTGCAGAACATGAAGGATATTCCAAACAGCGGCATGGTGACTACCCTGGACATAGGCCATCCCGTCTTCATCCATCCCATGGACAAAGAGACCGTAGGTAACCGCCTGGCACTTTGGGCACTGGCGCAAACGTACGGACGCAAGGGATTCGGCTATGCAACTCCCATCTATAAATCAATGGAAATATCGGGAAACAAGATATATATTAATGTAGAGAACGCGCAACGGGGACTTTGCCCCATGTGGACTTCGCTCGAAGGATTCGAGATAGCCGGTGAAGACAAGGTTTTCTATCCGGCTTTTGCAGAAATAGAAACTAGTACCACCCGCCTGGCGGTATCGAGTGACAAAGTGCCGCACCCGATAGCCGTGCGCTATGCTTACAAGAATTATACGACGGCAAGTGTATTCAATATCTACGGTCTGCCGTTGGCTCCTTTCCGTACCGATAATTGGCAAGAGCTATGAAAAGATAATTCGGGAAATCAAAACGGTAAGAAATTATTCGAAAAAGAAAGGAATGAATAATAAAACGGACTAAGATTTTACGCATATTATCACCATTCCTGGAAAAGATATGTTTTTTTATCATTTTGTATGTAGCATCATCACCATTCGCATTAAGCATTTACAACAGCTGACCTATATCTGTAAACTTGTCGGCATAAGCCGTCCGAGTTACCAATATAGGTCAGTAGTTATTAATACCTAATGGATGGAATGTCTGTCCTAATATATAAGTGGTATATTATATCACCATCGATATTATAATAAACAATACTTATCTTCTTTATTTACTTCTTATCAGAACCGTAAATCAGTCCCGTCCCCGCCTTGCTGAACCGGAATCCGGAGACATAATAATTGTTAGTCAGTTCTATTGATTTACCCTGTTCGCCGAGCTTTGCATACCCATCATCTCCGGTAGCCGCCCTTCCCATTCGTTGGGCAAAATAAGAAGTGTACACATGCGCTTTGCCACCTCTTACATCCACGCCCTGACCGGAACGTGTGAAGTTGGCCTGCTGGAACGATACGATACCATTGTTTATTATCGCCCCAAACACAGGACTGCCCCAGAATGCACTGTTGTACAACACCAGTTTGGCATTGGGATGCACCTTGTCCGTGTTCACCTTATCCCCCATGAGGACGTACGATCGAACCGGCTCGTTCGGAATCTGCGTATTGACCAGTTCCGAGTTGATGGCAACTATCTTGGTATCCTTGTCCGCATCTTCCACAAACAGAGAATAAGTACATCCGTCGGAGCCATGTCCTATTACGGTCATCTTGCCCGGATACTTGCCCGTGATGGCATCTTTCAGGAAATGTATTCCATATACCGAACCATAAACAAAGTTATTGAAGATAGTCTGGTTCTTGACGTCCGCAAACTTAAGCGCACTGCAATTAGACTGTACAAAACGCATCATGGATACCCTCGGATACCCCTGTCCGCCTTCCGGAAGTCTTGAGCCATAGTGGGGATTGAGCTGCATGTTGCGGATGAACCCGCCTTCGGCTCCACCGCCAACCCAGATACCTGCCCTCAAAGGCACACCACCCAGATAATCTACATAATGCCCGCTGGTGTCATACGAAGCCAGGTCTATACCTTTGTCGCCCACCGCTATGGTTACGTTGATGATGTACACCTTCGGCCCCTCTCCCTGTATCATGAACGGAGTCTTTCGCGGATTTGCAGCCGTGAAACCATCGGAAGCGATGTTGAGCTGGGCCAGCGTGATGCCCCTGATACCGGCACCGGTCTCGAGCTGTATGAGCGAAGCGCCGCTTTCGCCTGCCGCACCACCGTCATAATTGGTAAACAGGGCCGTACCGCCGCTTTGTGTGTGATGCTGCACATCCCAGGAACCTCTCAGTTCCACTCCCGCAGGAACTTTGATGGGTTGGTCCACCAGATATCTTCCGGCAGGCAAGTATAGCGTACCTCCACCAGCAGCTTTCACGGCATCGAGTGCGGACTGCAACTCGGCCGATACATCCCGGGTGGGGCGATTGTTATTGTAACCCGTTGCCCTTGCCAAGTCTGCTTTCAGCACATTGTCCGATGCAGGTTTCGGATGCACGGCGATATTGGTCTTTATGTTTTTAGGAATCGGGTCGAAAGCGTATTTCTTTCCGGTGATAACCTCCACGTCGGCAGCAGTGCTGTGGTTGTCAATCTGCAATTTGGACTTATAGCCCGAATTAACCGACTTCAGCGTATGCGTATCCGCACCCAGGTACACATGTCCGGTGCTCTTCTTGAAGTCGCATTGCGACAGCAGTACATTACCGCTGTTTATCTTCAGGGCATAGTCGGGATATTCATTGAATGTGCAGCTTTCAAACGAAATGACTCCGTCGCGGCCGTCGCTTACGATAGGCCCGTTGAAGTCCACTCCGTTGAATTGCACGGAGGTGCTGAAATCCTTGTAGAAGTACACGGCATTGTCGCCCTCACCGGCGGCAAAAGAAGAGTTGGATATAAGTATGCCGTAGGGGTTGACGTCCTCAACGTACAATCCGTTTCCGCAACCGTCCACGTGCACCTCGTACAACTGGGCGTTCGGCGCATCGGCAAAGCCGGGTTCGCGCCCTATCCATACGCCTGTCTTATAGCCCGATACAAGCAGGTCGGACACATATTCCCAGTCCGAACGGTGCATTTGGTATCCCGTGCCGTTCGCCTTGGTGTAGGCCGTCACGTCGGCAAGAGAGGGTGCACCCGGAAGGCCGGACTTGGCCCAGTATTCGGGGCTGATGCGGACATTCTCGATACGGCCGATGTCGGTACATACGTGCACTTCGATGCCTTTGTTGAGAGCGGTCATGTAACTGTCCAGCACATAATGCAGTTCGCTCGGTGCGGAGTTGAAACCGTTGTAAGCATTCACAAGGGTGACGTGCTCTATCGTGGCGCAGTCTCCCTGAGTCTGGAAGAGCGTCCACGGATAGGGTTTCACATCCTTGATGTCCTGTTCGGGATACCAGATGGAGAGATTCGTAACTCCGGTACCCGCGTTCATTTCTATGAACCGGTCGGCAATGCTGGTATAGGTAGTGCGCAGCGCATTGCCCGCCTGTCCGTCGTTCCACCAGCTTTCCACGCTTCCGTCGTGATTAGGCGCATCCTTGCCCACACGCACCTCAAGGATGGTTCCGAGCACTTTCCCGTCGTTGGAAGCGGGGTCGGCCCAGTCGCCACGAAGCTGCACACCGGGATGGAGGCGGAGAACGAACTCGAAGTGGAATTCCTTGTTTTCCTCCGAACGCCCCCGACGAACCCTGACGTTCTTGACGCCGACCTGCGTGCTACGGAACTCGTAGTTTCCGGCGGGTATATAGACCACACCGCCGCCATTCTTGTAGGCCGCGTCGATAGCCGCCTGGAAGGCAGCCCGGTTGTCAAATCCCGGCACGGCTTTGGCACCGAACTCAGGGGCAGTCACGACAAAGTCGGATATGGCCCAGTCTTTTGTGGGATAAAGGGTTTTGATACTTTGTTGAATCACTTGCTGCTTTTGCGCCCGCACACAGGCCACATTTGCAGGAAGCACCGTCAAGAGGGCCATCATGACCGCCGTTCCTAACTTAGAAAATGTTTTCATGAGAAGAGTATTTGATATAGTTACATAATATTTTCCTGGCTACTTCTGCAGGCCCGGAGGGGTCGTTCAGATTATCTGCAATGTCCAGTACAGAGAAGATGATTTTGCCCTTGCCGCAGGGAATGACGCCTACGGCGGTGCCCAACTCGAACGGAGTACTCCGGTAGGAGCCTACCACCAAGTCTTCTCCCTGCACACGGAAACCGAATCTGCGGTCACCGTTCCGCACCACCGACTGGTAGGGCCAGTTCAAGGCAACATCCACCGGAAGGCCGTCGAACAAAAGATGCTTCTTCACGAAATGGATTCCGCCAATCCAGTCTTTCCCTACGTTATAATAACCGTTATAGGCAATATGGGTATAGTCTGCCACGGCCTGCATCCAGGTTTCGGTAGCGCCGAGGAGGATTAATGTTGTTCCGTCATTCTTAACCCGGTCGAACAGTTTCTCCGGAGCAATGGCGGTTGCACTCGGCTGCGACCATTTCAGCTGTATCTTGCCCGACTGACGGGTCTGGCGATATACCAGCCGCACTTTTACCGGTTTGCCGGCTTCCATTATCACCGGTCTATCCTGCTTGATGGGGGATTCATTGTAATATTCGTCAATCAGCTGCTGACCGTTGACGTACATGCGTACACCACGGTTCGTTTCAACCCCAAGCAGATACTGGCCGGACTCGGACGGATAGAGTTCCCCTTCCCATACCACAGAGAAAGGCTGATTGGCAGGAACGGAGGCATCGGGTTGCGCACCATCTACAAATGTACGATTAATATCCATATCCGGCTTCACGGAGGCCACAATATTCATGTCTCCCTCGCTGTACCAGGTCACTTTCAGGGTTGAGTTGCCATCCTTGTCCTTGAAATAGGCGGGAGAAATAACCACCGGTTCGTCCAGCAACGGACGGTTGACAACCAGCCAGTCCAGTTTGCCCTGTCCGGAACTGAAAGCGGGAAGTTCCTTGCCCGTTTCTTTTTTATAGAAAGCGGCCACTTTGTCATCGCCATCTCCATAATAGGCCCCGTTGCCGGACAAATCGGATGCCTGCCAGCCGACGGCAACCACCTCATCATGCCCACGGGCGCATATCTGCCGGTTGTCCGCCTTGATGGCAGCTTCTATGCGGTAGGTACCTTCCTGTGCGTTGACGGGAATCTCCACATTCTCCAGCAACAGCTGTCCGAAGGTTTCACCTCCCTTGAGGTTTACTTTCTCCTCTCTGGTATAAACCACCTTCCCGTCGGGAGCAATCATCTGGATTTCAAGAGTATGATTGCCTTTCAGGTCTTTCTCGTTCACGATATAGAAGTCCACCGCTGCGCTTCCCGGAAGCCGCACCACCTGGTTGCGCGATGCAACAGCCACATACAGAGGCTGGTTATAGTATGCCAGGATGGAGGCATCTCCTTTGGGATTACGATAGATGTCCACAATGCCGGAATGATTGTCGTAAGGCATGGCCTCCCAGCCGTTCACCATGTAGGCATCGCCCAGGTTCTGCATTCTCAGGCCTTCGATGCGTCTGCCCTGATGCTCGAATGAGACGTTGCCCATCACCCGCGTCAGAGAATCGAGCGTGCCGAAGTGGGGCGCAAGCCCTTTCCGTTGGAAGTAGTCGGTGAAAGCCTTGTACTGGCTCTTCCAGAAAAGGCCGTCCCAACCGGTTTTGCCGCTGTTTGAAATCTGATTGTATATCATCTGGATGCGGGGAGGCGTGGAAATAGCTCCTTCCTCACCGCGCACGTAGATTTCCTTGCGGTTGGTGGTGTACATGATGTTATCTTTAGGGCCTTTGTAGTAACTCTCCACGTAGGTTTCGGGACCTCCGGCACGGTGGTTGTCGAACCAGCCTTTCCGGTACAGCGTCGTATCGAACGGCAACATGTGCGATTTGGAATCTTCTTCCCTATCTTCGCTTCCCGCCCAGCCGGAGGTGAAGGTCATAATTCTACTGGGGTCCACGGCATGAGCCTCGCGCATGTCATTCATTCGCTTGGCAACAAGCTCCTTATCACGTGACAACGGACCGCCAAACTCATTAATCAGATTAAAGATGATAAGACTCGGATGGCTGCGGTCGCGGTGTACCATGCGTTTCAGTTTCTCGTTCACGATGGTACGGATAAACGGGTCGTGATTGGCGGAATGGAACGAACCCGGTTCCTCATAATAAAGTAACCCCAGCTCGTCGGTCTTTTCCAGCACCACGGGACTGCCGATGCAACGGTGGAAGTTCAGCATATTCAAACCCAGCTTCTTGGCGGTGAGGACTTGCTTCTCGGCCATTTCGGGTGTGGCTATCAGTCCCGCAACCGGGAAGTAGCCCCAACTGATGGCGCTTCTCAGCATCACGCGGCGACCGTTCAGGCGCAGCACTGCGTCCGTGCCGACACCTTCCGCAGAGAACCAGCGGAAGCCGAAGTTCTTCTTATCTCGGTCGAGGGTATTCTTGCCTTTCTTTATCTGAATGTTGCAGGTGTAGAGTTCGGGCGTATCGAGGTCCCACAGTTTGGCATCGGACACGCTTACCGGAATCATCATTTCACGCTTTCCCGGAGGAAAAGAGACGTACTTCAGCAGTTGGCGGAACACGACTTTATCCGGACGGTTCTTCTCGCTTACCGTCAGCTCCACATCTTGCTTCACACTTGATGGGGTTTCGTTGGTAAAGGATATGATGGCGTTCACCTTGGTCGGCTCCGGGGTATTCTGCATATAAATATCGGAAATGAATACGGGGTTCACACTTTCCAGTTTGACACGGCCGATGATGCCGCTGAAGCTTCTGGCAGGAGGGATGTTGTATTCTCCCCACTTCTGTATGTCGAAGTCCTGCCAGTGGAAGTTACCGCCGGGGTTAGTGACGCGTACGGCAAGCAGTTGCTCTGTTCCAGGCTTTGCCTCCCTGGTGATGTCCACGTGGAAAGGAGTCTCACCAATCAGGTCGTAAGCCACGAGCTTGCCGTCGAGGTACACCTCGGCGCGCATCCTGACGGATTCGAAGTAAATAAGGTGGCGTTTATTCGCCTGGTCGGCAGGTATCGTAATCTTGCGATACCACCAGCTTACTCCTTTGAAATCTTCCGGACGGGGATTGTCCGAAGTGGTGAGATACTCCTCTACCGTGCCGGGTACTTCTACGGATACGGCATCGGGGTTATCGTTCAGAGCTTGCCAGCCGCCTGTGGGTGTATTCACAGGCAGCAATGACAGGTCTGTTATCTCGTGGGGAAGGTAAAGGCGGTCGTTCTGCCAACTTGCTTCTTTGTCGAGCCACAGCGACCAGCCGCCTCCCGTCAATGGAAGCGTGTATCTTCCCTCACCCGCATAAGCCGAAACGGCGAAGAACAGAGAAAAAAGGAAAGCCAAAGGAGAATACTTTTTCATGGATATTGGTATTAAAGGTTTAATAGGTGTTCATCATTAATCAATGATTAGAAACACTTACTGAATCTGTTGACAGAATTAAAGCATTACTGGAGGGTTATGAATGAAATGACAAAAGAATTATTTTTAGACATAAGAACAAAAGAACATATTCAGAGTATAGTACGGCTTATGTTTTCTTATTTGTTCTTTTGTTCTTATATCTAAAAAATAATAATCTGTTTAACTCTGTACCGTTATGGGTTATCTTACTTCAACCTTTATAAGTACACAGTCGTTTTTCCCTTTCATGAAAATTCCGTTTACCCCAAATGGTAACTTTGTTCACGCCACACGATAACTCCATTTACATGCCGCGGTAAAGGTCGTTACAATAAGGGGTAAAAGCCGTTACATACGGTGGTAAATGCTTTTACATTTTGAAGTAAACAGTCGGTAAATGCTATTTATTGATTATCAGTAAATTAATAAAAAAGTTCATCGACAATCTTTAGTTCATTTCTGTAGGGTTATAAATTAATTCCGCCAACAGGTTACTGATTATTTTTCTCTTTTTACTTCTTCAACGTGACCGCCACCTTCTGTAAAGACTTCCCGTCCGAAGTTCCGCCATAAAGCAGTTCGTAGTTTCCGGGGAGGATTTCCATCCGGTTGGTGGCCGGATTAAAGCACTCGAATGTGGAGGCAGGCAATTCAATCTGAATATTCTCCGCCTGACCGGCTTTCAAAGAAACTCTGCGGAAAGCTCTCAACATCTTTATCGGGCCTTCTTTATCAGCAGGATTGCGCAGATAGACTTGCACCACTTCATCACCGTCCATCTTTCCGGTATTCTTCAATGGTATGGTCAGAGTCATGCTATCACCGGTCTTGATGCTCTTCTTGTCCACCTTGGCCTTGCCGTAGTCAAAGGTTGTATAGCTCAATCCGTATCCGAAGGGGAACAACGGTTTGCCTTTGAAGTAACGGTAGGTGCGGTTGCTCATGTTGTAGTCTTCAAAATCGGGAAGGTCACTGTCCGAAGCATAGAAAGTAAGCGGCAAGCGTCCGGCAGGGTTATAGTCGCCAAACAGGACATCGGCCACGGCTGTGCCTCCCTGCTGACCGGGATACCATGCTTCGAGCATTGCATCCAGATTTTCGGCTTCCCAGGGCAATGCCAACGTGCTGCCCGAACATACAACGAAGATAACCGGTTTGCCGGTCTTCTTCAGAGCTTTCAGCATTTCTTCCTGTACGCGGGGCAGGTCGATGTTAGTGCGGTCGCCTTTCTTGAAACCGGGAAGATCCACAGGCATCTCCTCACCTTCCAATGCGGATGAAAGTCCGCCTACAAAGATGATTGCATCGGCTTCGGCGGCTTTGGCAGCCACCTTATTATAATCTATCTCTTTCTTAGTACCTATATCGAACTTCAGGACAGCTTCTCCACTGGCCTGGTAGAACTCCAATACAACCTTATAACTCTTGCCTTTCACAGCATTCAGACTATATTCCTTATCTTTTGAGAATCCGTCTTTCCAGTCGGAGATAACTTCTTTTCCATCAATGTATAAACGGGCACCGTCATCGGCGGAAACGATGAAAGATACTTCTCCCGATTCTTTCGGGGTAAATACCGATTCAAAGCGTGCCGAGAAATCGGTTAAGTTCACGCCAGGCATAAACACCGTATTGCCACCATTGCCGAAGTTGAGCGGTTCGCTGAAGTGACCGGTAGCCGCGGGAGCGCCTTCCAACTTCTTATTATTCCAGAAAGTAGCTTTGACACCTTTCTTACCATTGTACGAGCAGCAGTCGAAATCGCTGAACAGGGTTTGGGTGCTTACAAAATCGCAACCTTTCTCATAGTACACGGCACCTTCCGGGAGTTTGCTCCTGATACCTTCAAGAATGGTAACGGACTTGGTGGGGAAACCGTTATAGTTTGCCCAAAGCATTACAGAGTCATTGGCATTGGGTCCCAGCACCGCCACCTTACGGATGGATTTGCTCAATGGCAAGGAATTGTTCTTATTAGTCAGCAATACCATGCTCTTACGTGCCATCTCCAAAGCCTTGTCCACGTGTTCCTTCGATTCTACAACCGAGTATGGAATCTCGGACCAGGACACGAGTGTATCGTCATCGAACATGCCCAATTGGAAGCGGGCACGCAGCAAGCGAAAGACGGATTCGTTTATCTTATCTTCCGTAATCAGTCCTTTCTTTACGGCTTCATTCAAGGAAGAATAACTGCCGCCACATTCCAAATCTGTTCCTGAAACCACGGCATCGGCAGAAGCTGCCTCAGCCGACGGATGGGTTTCGTGGTGATTGGGGTAGTAGAAATCTCCGATGGCCCCACAGTCGGAAACAACAATGTCATCATATCCCCAGTCTTCGCGCAGGATACGAATCAAGAGTTGCTTGTTGGAGCAGCAAGGCTCACCTTCAAAACGGTTGTAGGCACACATCACCTCTTTTACTTTTCCTTCCGTCACCAAGGTTTTGAAGGCGGGCAGATAGGTTTCCCACAAATCGCGTTGAGAGATATTCTTGGAGTCGAAACTATGCCTGTTCCATTCCGGACCGCTATGTACGGCGTAATGCTTGGCACAGGCATGGGCTTTATCGTATTTTCCGGCACCGTTGCCTTGCAGGCCTTTTACCACGGCCAGTCCCATGAGAGAGGTCAGATAAGGGTCTTCCCCGTATGTTTCCATACCGCGTCCCCATCGCGGGTCACGGTAGATATTGATGTTCGGAGTCCAGAAAGTCAATCCTTTGTAACCACCCCGCTCGCCTTTACGCTGGAAGTCATGGTATTTGGCACGGGCTTCATCGGATACAATGTCGAAGGTTTCATAAACAGCCTGATTGTCGAAGGTGGCGGCAAGACCTATGGCCTGCGGAAAGACGGTGGCCTTTCCGGCACGTGCCACTCCGTGCAGTGCTTCATTCCACCAGTCATACGCCGGTATTCCGAGGCGTTCGATAGCCGGTGAGCCGTTCTTCATCTGACTGATTTTCTCTTCCAAAGTCATACGCTTCAGCAAGTCCCATGCCCGCTCCGAGGGTGACAGGTTCGGGTTTCTGTAGGGCTCATTTTGTGCTGTAGCCACCAGGGCTACAGCACTCAAACAAAAGGTTACAAAAAATTTCTTCATCATATATTCTTGTTTTTATTCCGCAACAATTGTAAAGTAATTCAAGTCTGCATTACCCGAAATAATATTCAGCACCACTTCGCGCCAACCTTTCTTTTCAAAGTTTACCGTAGCTGCATCTATCTCTTTCCAGGTTCCGCCGGTAGCCGGCAATTCGACTACGCTGCCTTCTTTCTTATCAATGTCAAAACGAATCTTCACGGCAGACAGGGCACTATAACGTAACTTGACAACCGAATTGCCCGCACTGAAAGGAAGTTCCACCCATTTCAGCCATTCGCCGGATTCCGTAGCCGTCACACACCAGCCTTCGTAGACATCGTTACACTTCTTTATGTCCAAATCTCCTTTGCGGTATTGCCCGCCACTGTTTCCCGAAGATTTATCTTCAAAGTAGTCGCACGCCTCAGCCTCGACCTTGAACTCTTTCGGATAGGGGTTGCTGCTCCATTTCCGCAAAATATTCAGGCGTTGGTTGGGATAGTCGTAATAGACTTCATCTGTACTTCTCCAATAAGCTGCATTTTCCAGCACATCGGTAAATCCTTCCAGGAATATCAGATTGGCACGGTTCTTCACAGAGTAAGTCAGAGCCTTTTGCAATAACCGTCCATGGTCTGCATCGACAAACATCTTGTTTCCTTTCTTATCGTTTACAAGGAAACCGGGAATACCCACCCCAATCGTCAGGTCCTTGAAGGTGCGCACAGTATAGGGATTATCCATATTGAACCAGTTGTTTATGCCACCGACAACTTCTGTTGCGGCAGTCAGCGTATTGTCGCGCTTACCCCAGTCCTGGTCGATGATTAACAACGGGTCCATGCCGAACTCTTTAATACAATCTTCGCGCACACGTTTCAGGATATATGACAGTTTGCCGGGCACATCTCCGACAAAGCTACAACCCCAGAAATAGACTACCGGACGTCCGTTGTATTTAAAGATATACTTCTCCGGAATATTCTGAAAAGCCAGACGGATATTGTAATCCCAGATATACTGATAAATGGAATCCTGGAACTCTTTGGTATCAACCGCAATATCTTTCAACGGATAGGGTTTGCGCTGTCCCGGATTATCGGCACTGTAACCGGCATAACCGCGCCCTAAATCTTCGTTACGCGCAGCTTCCCACGAGGCAGGGCAGTCATCGAAAATGGCTACCTTAAACTTGTCGGCCACACCACGGCGTTCCATGGCTTCTATCAGTTGCTTTATGTGGGTAGGGTCACCATGGTCTACATACTTTTTAGGATAAGAAGGCTGCAAGCCACGGCAGTTGGCAGCAATATAATCCAATCCACTATATGCGATTTCCTCTACCAGATTATCCCACCAGCCATCTTCCGAGCCTTCGGGTACCGCCTCAAACAGGGGGACATTGTAATAAGTAGTCGGCCTGTCTTCGCCTTTATAATTCTTTCCTTTGCGCAAATCGCCTTCAAAGCCACATAAAGAGCCCAGGATGGCGTTATGTTCCGGTATATCATCTTCACCCGTTTTTTCGGGTTCCGGCTCCGGTTCTTCAGTATCCGGTTTCTTTGGGGGATATGTGTCGTCATTACTATCCGAACATCCTATAAATAAAACGGCTGCAATAAGCAATATATATTTTGTTATTTTCTTCATGTCTTTTTACAATTAATCATTCACTAAAGTGTTAATCATATTCACTAAAAGCTTTCCTGCTATCGGGTCAGTATCAGCTTTTTCCGTGCACAATGTTGAAACGGTGGCTGTTCCTTTTCCATCCTTTATCTGAAGTAAAGTCAGTCCACGCATACTTTCTATTTTCTGAATACGGTCTTCCGGCTTGCCACCATCAATGTAGGCATGAATTTTCATCTGTCCGGCCAGTTCAGTCACATTCTCATTACGGTTTGCTTTCAAGGTAGCATGACAAGCCAACGGAATTTCACGCTTGTTGTTATTGAAGTAGCGCAGGTCGAGTACACCGATACCATCGAATACCGGTGCATCGTCACGTTCCATGACTACGATGTCGCCTTCTGTTGGTATAATCCAGCCAGTGATGTGTTCTGGATAAACCTTCTTTGCTATCTCCTTGCTGTTCAGCAACAGTAACTTACCGCCCTTCTGCTGATAAGTACGGAGCAGTGTTTTTTCGTCATCTGTGCACTCCTTCAGGTCGGAAATGATGCAAAGGTCGGCCTTCCTCTTGATTTGCACCAGCTCTTTCACTGAAGATACTTCCTGATACTTCACTTGCAGAAAGTCGAGAACAGCGCTCGTGTTGTCTTTATCCAACAAAACAATCTTTTTGTTCTCGGATACTTTAGCAATATTCCATCTCTTATTCGCCAGTATCAGGTCATATTCATTCTGCGACAATGTCTGTCCGTTCTCTACCAATACCAGTTTCAACTTAACATTCATTTTATCAGACGGCAAGATAGACGGCATCACAATGGCAGGCTCGATATATTTACGGCCATAATACTCCACAGCCGGAAATTGCTCCGTACCTGATGCCAGAATCTTTCCTTTTTCATCCACAATACTCCAGTTCAGTGCCATCGGGAGCAAATCGCGTCCGTCTTCACTGTCATTCACCACATAGATGCGGGTATGGAGTTTTTCTCCGGCATACAAGTTACGCCCCCACAATTCAGCACTGACCAACACCGGCTGCATGGCACGTTGCATGGCGTAATAAGTGGGATAAGGCTGTATGTTCTTATAGTTGTAGCATTGGCGGAACCAAGTCATATAGGCAAAGTGCATGATGCCCGATACCTGTTCGTTGGTGCGACGCAGCGTCTCAGCCAACTCGCCCGTAATGAAGGATTGGACTTTCAGGAAATGCATAGGGTCTGCCCAGTCGTATGCCTCATAACCAATTAATGAATAGGGATTCTGATGAATCAGCTGATAGGAACGGGTTGGATGACCGGTCTCTGCATTGGGATACCCCGTACTCATTTCCTGGCTGATTAAAGGACGTCCCGGAGACTTGAATTGCTTCTGGAATTCACCGTTAAAGAAGCGGAACAGCGAGAAATCATACCAGTTATAGTAAGCATGGTTGTCATCAATATCTCCATCATCCACCGTATTTAGGAAGTCCTGTCCAAAACGTCTCAGTGCTTTGCTGTGCAGATAGTTGGAGTCAAAGCATACCGGACGTGTGGGGTCGAGCTCCCGCATGCCCTTCACAACATCTGATACGATGCGGAACTTCTCTTTCGAACGCTCCGTGTCGGCGTCTAGGTCGTAGAACTTCATTTCGTTATTCACAGTCCAGAAAAATACGGAAGGATGGTTCCGGTATTTCTTCATCACGCGTAGCCATTCACTGCTCCAAAGGTCCAGTACGTTCTTGTCCGGTATCGGGGTGGAGTGAATCATCAGCCACGACCAAGTGCCCTCGAAACTAATGGCAATGCCGTTACGGTCTGCCGCCGAAACCCACAATTCATTCCAGGGAGTGGTATGTGTACGAGTAGACTGCACGTTGCCGGCCTTCATCAACTGCATGAATTTATCTGCCAGGATGGAGTCGTTGGGACAAATGGCAAAGGGAATATGGTTTCCTCCGCGCATCCAGAACTTACGACCGTTCAGATAGAGGAAGCCGTCTTTGCTCTTGAAGGTACGGAAACCCGATGTGACGGTCAGACAGTCGGCTACCTTGCCCTTGCTTTCCGTCACGCTGATGCGGAAATCGTAAAGGTTAGGGGTTGTCGGTTCCCACAACTTGGGCTTGAGCCCGTCAATGCTGCAAGTATACATATTTTCCCCGTTTGCAGTCAATGCCAACTTAGTCAGTACAGGTGCTCCATACAAGGTTTCGCCCGTCTGCTTATCCACGATGTCCACTCGGATGTCGAAGTTCTTTTTTCTGGCAGAATGGTTTTTCACGGTGATATCCATGGATGCACCGTCCAAAGTAGGCTTAATGAACACATCTTCCACCTTGAGCGGATTGCTGATGACGAGCTTCACCGGCTGCCAGATTCCGGCAGGGTTATCTCCATAGAATCCGTGGGGGATATCGGTCAGCACCTTTCTGTTGGCGCGTTGGTCGTTCTTGTTGTCTTCCACATCTTTGCGTACGGACGAGTAGTAGTTCTCCATGGCATCACTGGTCTGTGCTGCCGCTCCGCTGATGTCGCGCGTCACCTTCACCACCACGACATTGCGTCCCGGATGCAGGAAGTCGGTAGCATCCACTTGGAAATCACCGAACATACCCACGTTGGATCCTGCCAACTGCCCGTTGACATAGACTTCCGCCATTTTGGAAACGGCATCAAACGATAGGGTCAGCTGTTTTCCCTTGATGTCGGTCGGCAATTCCAGCCATTGGCGATACCAAGCCGTACCGGTTTTACGGTAGTCGAATGTATATCCTTCGCAACGATCGGTTTCCTGCTGATAGTAGGTATCGGAAACGCCTTTGGGATTCGGTCCGTTTGGAGTAGGCATCGTTTCGCCGTGCAGCCAGATGCGAATGGGATTCCAGAAGTTGGGAACCTGCATGACGTGCCAGTCCTCATCATCGGTTGTTGCAGATACCGCTTTGGCTTTGTCGTCCAACTGGTACTCTGGCATGAAGAGCCAATCTCCATCCAGTGAAATCTCGGTACGATCCGGCTTTATATCGTTCACCATGACAGCCTTATAGTTTGCTCTCTCCCGGCGACGCTTAGCTTCCTTCTGCTGTGAAGTTGCCGCCATGCGATATTCCGCGGCTTTCACATTCTTCAGATAGTTATCGGGCAAGAGAGTTACAATCAAGTCGTCAAATTCTGTCTCAATCCATCCGCCGCCCAGTGTCACTTCACCCGAGGGAACCAGATTGGCATTTTTGTCCACAACGTCGATATACGGTTCCTTCTCCCCGTTCACAAAGACACGAATGCGATTGCCACACACCTCCACTTTCATACTATACCATTCGCCAGGCACCGGATGGAATCCCAGTGGACGGACACCCATAAATTCGTCGGTTCCCATGTAACCGGTACGCATTAAGTATACATCGTCCTGCAATCCGCCTTTGATACCGGCAACATAACGATCGAAACGGTTGTATGCACGGAATCCGGCCCATATTTGGACTTGTTCCGCCCCCTTCGGGGCGCGTGCCTTGAAAGACATGCTGTAGTTCTTCCATTCCGGATTTCCAAAGCAAGCATACGAACCTTTCGAACGGAACACTCCGTCGGCAATACTACATTCTCCCCTGCCTACTGTTTTCAATATTTCTCCTTGATTGGAGAAATCATTTTGCCATTGGGATTGTGTATGGCCGGGCAATGACACCAACGAGCATGCTGCAACCCAAAAGGCTGTATAAAGTTTCTTCATGATACTGTTTAATAAAATAAGTTATGCAAATGTAATCGGACTACATTAACAGAGAGTCTAATAAAAGATTAATCAGACATTAAAAAGTAATTAATCCTGCTGGTTTTGCCAGTATATAGTCAAAGTAGTGCCACCTCATTGGCAAAGACTTGCCACAGGCTTGGCAAAGTTTTGCCAATGAGGTGGCAAAACACAAGCAATAAATAAAAGAAGGAGGACCCTTGCCTCTTTCAAAGCAAACATCCTCCTTACCTAACCTACCTATATTATCTTCCGAAACCCTTTGCGTCAATAGTCTTCACATCCGTATAACAAGACTTTTGATATTTGTCTTTACAGTTGGCACTAATACGCACGAACAGTTTTTGATCAAACTCAATCTTTGCTTTAGACTTCAACTTAATGACGTCACCTTCCTGAATGTTAGTAATGGCCACCGTATTATCTGTATAGCGTCCGTCAGCAGCACAGCTCACAGTAGTACCAATTATCATCTGCGCCTTTTCCACATCGGGCATGTCATAACCTTCTTTCGCATTACGCGTAAATTTGAAAGAAGCCCAAAGGAATCCGTCTGCATCCTGATAAGGCGCATCCACCCATTCCAATGTAAGATAAGGAGTGATAGTGAAATCCACCTCAGCGGTTTTTCCACTCTTCAGTTCCACAACCTTCATCTGCTCTTCTTCACAAGGATAGCCACAGGTTTCAAACGGCCACATCTCATATGTACCTTTGAAGAGGCGGGTATTCTTGAATGAACCATCCATCATCATATTCAGGTTCTGTTCAGTCACCACTATATTCGGGTCACCATTTGCATAGCTGATTTCCTTTATACGAATCTTCATATTACCCTGCCCGAGTGCTGTCTGTAATGGCTTACCGTTATGGTCATAAACTTGTCCAATCACAGCAGCATCAGGAGCATCATAGTTATCCATCTCGCACGCACCGAAGCACACAACCAAAAGGGACAACAAGAATAAATTTGCTATATTTTTCATAATCATTCCAATTTTAATTGATTAATACATATCATTCTGCTCGAGCAACGGATTTACCTTACGTTCTGTATCAGGTATCTTCTCATAATAGTATTTCTGATCAAAGTTGTGCTGACCACCGTAACTATCGGCTACACGTGTATCGAAAATATATTTACCATGAGGAATTCCACTGTCCGGATCCACCTCTGCCGTACTGGCAAACAGATACGGTGCAAGCATTCTCCAACGGAATTCATAGATTTGCTCACGAGCCGTAAACCAACGGCGAAGGTCCCAATAAAGCTTATGCTCAACAGCTAGTTCCTTGTAGCGCTCTACGCGTACAATCTGAAGTCCCTTAGTAGGAGCAAAAATCATAGAGTTCTTACCTGTGCCTCTTACATTGGTGGGAGCTGTCATATCAGCCAACTGTGCCGTACTTGTTAGTAGTTCGGCTCCAGCTCTTTCGCGTACATCATTGATACACTTCATAGCATCTTCCAGCAAATCTGCACCACTATGAGAAGCAACTCCGTTCTGAGCCAATTCAATGGCAGCTTCAGCACGTGCCAACAAGATTTCAGCATAACGGATATCAATCCAAGGCTGTGTACTTCTGTGCAATTGAGTTTCACCGCTAGCCAGATTACGTTGTAACCATTTTACACCGTATATACCTGTTGTACACATGTTAGATGAAGAAGTCGCAGGTCCGTCAAAACCACAAATTGCAATTTTCGTATCCACACCGTCAATTTTGTACGTTTCACCGTCATTAGGTCTTTTAGTTGTACGTATAGCCACTTTCTGACCATTAACCTTAAACGACTCAGCAATCTTATCCCATCCTGTAGTTGTTTTACCATCATCTGGAATTTCTTTCTTAATTTTCTGAGAAGGATCTACTGAAGGATCAATCAATCCCCAACGCATATCCAGTTCATATCCTTTGTAAGTGTCACCCGGAATCATGATACTTGCTTTCAAACGGGGCTCTGCATTATCAAAGATACCGTGTCCGCTATCATAAACAATGAAATTACCGTCGTCATCCGTCGTTTTCAGATGTCCCGTTTCAGAATCAAGAGGAAGTCCGTCAAACAACTCCACCCAATCCAAAGGAACAAAGTAACGACCACCATAACTAAAGCCTACCATACGTTCGGGAGACATCAGTTTGTCCCAGCTATGAACATAGTTGTTAATGTCATATTCACGAATGAATATTGATTCAGGACTAGTCGTAGCCTTATCAAACACTTCATAGAATGCTTGACGTTTGTCAGCCCCATTATTCAACTGATAGCCACCTTTTGCTACTTCCAGGGTTGCCTCATAGGCCTGCTTGAAGTAATCATTCGCTTTAGAAGCAGGTACACCCGTCAGCACCACACCACTTTTGCCTGTGTAATTGTACAAACTGCCATAGCGTGCCACCGAACCGGCATAAAGAGCCACACGCGCTTTTACCGCTGCTGCTACATATTTATTGGCACGACCGTTTGTCTTCTTATCAGTCATATACTGCATGGCATAGTCCAAATCTTCCAGAATAAAGTCAATAGATTCTTCATGGCTATTACGTGCAACATTCAAAGCTGAGCCATCATCTGTGATAGGTTGTGGTTCTTTAACTAAAGGTACACCACCATATCTTTTCACCAAGGCATAATAGGTATATGCACGGATGAACTTCGCCTCTGCAATCCACTCTTCAGCACCTTGCAATTTACCGACATAATTAGGCAAGTCTTGAATTAACACATTTGCCTGACGTATAATTTGATAAGCAGGTTTCCAGTAACCCTTGTCACCGTAGACACAGCTATTACCACAAACATTATTGGCATATTCACCTGTAGATCCCATTGTGGTCTTATCAGAAAGCCAATTAAAGAAACCTCCACGGCCACCATCATCACCCATATTGAAGTCTTCCATCGGCAGATGATTGTACAAACCAGCCATGTAAGCCGTTATACCACCTTCATTATAGATGTCTTCATTAGTCATAATGTTTTTAGGCGGAATATCCAAATCCACACAACTTACCAATGCGCCACCCAAAGCTACGCACATCAATATATTTTTCCATTTTTTCATAATATGATTCCTCCCTTACTTAAAATGTAATGTTTGCACCAAAATTGAACGTTTTATTCAAAGGATACATGTATCCGTATAAGTCAGTAGGCTTTTCAGGGTCGACACCTCTCACTCCAGTGATAGTAAACAGGTTATATGCATTGAAATAAACTCTCAAGTTCTTAACCCCTACTGAAGAAAGCCATTGCTTCGGGAACGTATAACCTATTTCAGCTGATTTCAAACGTAGATAGTCACCTTTCTGAATCATAAACTCAGAATCATCTTTTGGCATTGCTTTTGCACCACCAAAAGAGTAATACCCCGGTATCCACTCACAAGAAGGATCGAAAGGATGTTGATCAGGATCCACTGGATGCCAACGGTCGAGGAACATATCCAAAGCATTACCATCAAAGGCCAACGGCATTGAAAGTTGTTCACCATAAGCAACATAAGACATGGCAGAACCCTGGAATAAAAGGTTTAAGTCGAAACCTTTCCAACTTGCGCCCAGAGTCAGACCAAAGTTCATCAACGGATAATTTCTTTTATCTTGCCAAGAGCTTCCTGGATTAGTTGTTGTTGCAATTGGATGCATATCGCTACCATCAATTACACCGTCCTGATTCCAGTCTTCATAAATATAGTCACCGGGTAATGTTGCATTACCGGAATAGATAGAATTAGCAATCTGTTCATAGCTAGTGAAACGTCCCGCTGCACCATAACCAAACCAAATATCATTGTAACGATTCAGATTTCTGTTTCTCCAATAATCATAGGAGTTACCAGCCGGATCTGTTTCATAATAACGACGCATACCGCGAGTTAATGAAACTTGTCCACTTACATTATATCGAAAATCTCCAATGCTATTATTATGACGTAATTCTAATTCAATACCCTTTGTACGGTCACTGTTAAGATTCTCCTGCGGCATTGTAGAACCAAAAGTACCCGGTAAAGAAACCAGACGATTGGCAAGCAGCCCGTCACGGTCACGTTGGAATACTTCAAATGTCACCCCCAACAGACCATCCCATAAATCGGCATCAAGTCCAATATTCAAAGTCTTTACTGTATACCAGGTAATATTAGGATTAGCTACTGCACGGAAACCAAGTGCATTAGTATAAGCACCACCAAACACATAACCTGTGGGATAATTGTTGTTAGAGCCACCGGAAGTGTTCGGATAATCATAACCGGAAAGGAATTGATAATCAGCAGCACCATCATCACCCATCTTACCATAAGATGCACGCAACTTCAAATTAGAAACAAACTTCAGATTGTCTTTAATAAAAGACTCTTCTGACATTCTCCAACCGATAGAAGCGCCAGGGAAGAATCCCCAACGATTATCTGAAGGGAATTTGGAGGAACCATCATAACGGAAAGAAAATTCAGCGAGATAACGTCCTTTATAATCGTAATTGAACTTACCAATAAGACCTTTCGAAGCCGATTCTGACAAACCATTTGCATTTGCCATACCTACTTGCTCTTTAGAATCACCTGCGAACAAATAAGGTAAAGGTATAGAGAAGTTACGTTGTGCCCACAAATTATCTCCTACATTATGAGCCTCTTCATACAACATCAAACCAGAAACATGATGGCCTGAGAATGTGTTATCATAACTAATTGCAGCTTGCCACAAAGTACTCCAGCTACTATTGTGAGTACGACGCAACTGAGTAGGGCCAAGACGAGAAGCCGCCACATATGAATCTGCTGCAGCATTATAAGTATACAGGTTATATTCCTTATTCCAAGTCGTTTCATCATTTTCCTTCGTGTCATAGCTGAACATACCTCTCACCTTCAATCCTTGCACTTTGGGAATTGTATATTCTCCTTCAAAAGAGGATTGGAATAACTTATTTCCTCTCTTCTTAAAACCGGTTAAATCCGTATCAATTAAAGCCAACGGATTATCATCAGAACTCTGAGGCTTCTGATAATAAGGTGCTGTATTATTTGCATACAAAGGATCATCTGGAGCAGAACGCCATAAATTCTTGAATATTTCCCACGAATCCTTAGAGTTACCTTCACGGTCATCAATCATACCACTCAATTTTACAGAAACTCTTAAATTCTTCGTCAACTGGGCATTCAGATTAGAACGTACATTGTAACGATTGTAGTCCAAAGCATCTCCTTTAAAGAAACCGCCCTGATCCATATAAGCGAAGCTAACATAATAATCCATCTTATCGCTACCTCCACTAATGGAAACATTGTGTGACTGTTGCGGAGCAGAATTAGCCATTACAGCATCATACCAATCTGTGGACACTCTCTTACCAGTCAGGAACTCATCAATAGCCTCCTGAGGATATTTCCGGCTTGGATTGACCAAGTCACGCATCTGCACATCATTAAACAATGTCATACGCCCCACAGCATCCACTGGCTTCAATATTTCACTTGGTTTTTGGAAACCATAATACATGTTGTAATCAATCTTAGTTTTGTTCTTCTCACCTCTCTTTGTGGTAATCAAAACAACACCATTAGCAGCACGTACACCATAAATTGCAGCAGAAGCATCTTTCAATACGGAAATAGACTCAATTTCATTAGGATCCATACGCTGCATGTCACCACGGGGAACACCATCCACTACAATCAACGGGGTACCGAAACCACGAATATCGAACTGGTTATTGAATTCACCCGGCTCTGAAGTTTTCTGAATCACACGTACACCTGGTACCTTACCAGTCAACATATTCTGTGCGTTCTGGTTCTTTGTAGCTATCAGACCTTCACTAGTGATAGCTGATACTGCTCCGGTTAGGTTCACTTTCTTTTGTGTACCATAACCTACTACAACTACTTCATCTAATTGTTCTGCATCTTCCTTCATCACTATTTCCAGTGAAGTTCTGCCATTCAATTTTATCGTTTGATTCTTATATCCTATAAAGGATACTGACAATGTGGCATTAGTAGGAACTGACAATGTAAAGTTTCCATCTAAATCACTAATAGCTCCCAATGATTTATTACCCACTACGGTTACATTGACGCCAATAACAGGTTCTCCCATTTCATCAACTACTTTTCCCTTAATAGTAGTATTTTGTGAAAACACCGGGAAAACAGCAAACAACAGCATTGCCATCATGCAAAGCCATGCATTCTTCAAATTAGAATTGTTTTTCATTTGTTTCATAATTAATCTGTTTTTATGAATAGTAAACCCTCAGTTAATATAGGTAGGTTTACAAAAGGTTAACTTGTATTCTTCATAAGCATAAACATTTAGATTAGCAGTTCATTTTATTAAGTAAATTCCTACCCACAAAAGTATATGCTCCAGATTAATTATTCTTCGAAACCCGTCTT